>OGIE01000011.1_pt1 | contig 199638 bp, 162 predicted proteins | sample 1571581 | NCBI WGS metagenome assembly OGIE01 (sample SAMEA2582021, study PRJEB24529) | metagenome | biome: Human gut stool | place: China | collected 2011
ACTCCAAAGATAGATGAACTACAAGCATTTGTTGGCGCACAATTTAAGGTTGGCATTTGGGAACCAAAAGTGAATGCTGGCATCATCAAACAGTGGTTCACAGGCGAGTATATGGGTGAACGCAAATCCTTTAGCAATCCTTTGGGAATCGTACAGTTCCAAAATGCTATCCATCTGCCTGGAGACATTTGGATGAACATCGATATGGAATGGAATAGCCGTGGCAACAAGGACAACATGAAACTCGGTTCTTCCTCGTACCTCAATGCCAAACTTTACAAGGCTTTCTGGAAAAATCGTTTCTCCGTGTCGCTTGAAGCCAATGACATTTTCAACAAGAGCTACCGTAATGTTACATTCTACAACAAGGATGTTACACTTAGGCAAAACATGACAAGTGATACTCGTGCCTTGCTCTTGACATTGCAGTACAACTTCAATACTTCAAGAAACCGATATAAGGGTAAAGGTGCAGGTAATGAGGAAATAAACCGTTTCTAATCTCTCAACGATATGAATAATCAAGTTAATGTTATGATAGCAGGTGCAGATATGGGAGGCTTGATAGCTTCCTGTGCCTTGCACTATGACTTCCAGAATCGTCTTCTGCAAGAAGATAGATTCCGAATCTCTCGTCTCGAAAAGGACACGCTGACGATGGAAGATGTGGAGCAATGTGATTTGTCGGGGGTAGAGTATGTCGTGAATGCCACGCTGCACGATACAGAAGCCTCGTTTGCCTTCGATGAGAAATGCAAGAAGCAGGGCATTCCTGTCATCCATGCCGTCAACCTTGGCAAGGCAGCTTTCCTCGCCGTGGAAAAACCGAAAGGCTATCCTTTCAGCGAGGTAAAAAAGCGAAATTCAGATGAGGGTTCTATTGGGAAGCATGAAGAGGATTCTATCGAAAAGAATGAAGATAGGATTGCTCTTGATAGTTGGAATGCCGATATATTCCAAAGAAAGCTTGGCAAGTACATCTCGCAGTATGGTATGTTTTGGCAGAAGCCTGTACCTTGGATAGACGAAGCCATCAAGAACTATTCAGAGAAATCTTTCCCACAACTGAGCATTGGGGCATATATTGCCGCAGGCTATTGCGTGAATATCCTTTGCAGACTTGCGGAAGGCAATGAGGTAAAGTATTTCCCTAAGTTCTATCTCTCGCCACTGCTGGAAGAGGTATAGTTTATATCATCTGATAGTTGACCGCATGGAATAGAGCCTCTGCAATGTTCTTCACACCCAATTTGGCGAAGAGGCTTCGCTTGCAAGCCTTGATGGTATCCACCGACTTGCACACTCTATCGGCAATTTCATTCATCGTATAGCCTTGGGCAGACAGTCTCAAAACTTCTCTCTCAGCCTCGCTCAAGGTTATACCTTCTTTCCTCTCCCACTTGTGGCGGTCTGTGGAATACTCGAAAAAACCACACTCGCCATTCTTCTGCATGATGATATGTCCTGGCTCATCGGTCGCCGCCAACGAAACGGTGCAGAAGGCAAGCCATATCCTGCCGTCATCGGAAAGGAGAATCGGGGTGAGATGATGGTGAATCAGTCGGCTATGCTTGCCGTTGGTTAGATGGAAATCATACGATATGGTATATTCCAGCCGGTCTTCCACAGGCAGTTCGTTGAATAGGTCGAAACCTTTCTTGTTTACTTCCAACAACATCTGCAAGTCTTGCTCTGGCACATGGTCGATATACATCTGATAGCCAGCCTCCAAGAGTTGCTCAGGTTGCAAGCCGCAGAGATACGCCAGGTTATCAGAGGCATAGATGAAACCCTGGTGGAAGTAGTCAATGATATAGACGCACTGGTAGGTGCTGCGAGCAAAAGCCTTTGCCGTATTCACCAACAATTCTATCTTGTCGTAATCCTCCTTCGCTATGTGATTTACCTCATTGGAATGGAGGAAGAAGTCATTTTTGTCGTTGCTCATAAGCAGACTCTATAATTACACTTTTAAACTATTTATCTTGGCACAGACACTTTGCACATGGTCAAGTCCATAAAGCATTGAATGTGAATCAATGCCCATCCACGAAAACAAGGTTTGAATTTTCTGGTATTCGTTGATAATGTAACTTGTATCAATCTCAGCCTCATGAAGTCTAAAGCATATCGGTTCGTGATGAGCAATTCTGTTTCGCAGACTGTTCACCTTGTCAAGTTCATTGAAAATGTAGGTGTTGTTGTATTGAACAGCAGCCGATGAGCGAGGTTTGTTAGGAAAAGCCCTCAATAGACATTGTCCTGTTGCACGATATTGTAGTGAAGAATACATATATTTCCAAACTCCAAATTCCATTTCGGCAATCAGCTTGGAATGAGAATAGTTACCTTGTCTATTCAAACGGTTGTATGCCTTTTCTATGATTTTCCGTGTTTCGTTCATGCGCCCATTGGAGAATATTCCAGTGTCTTGAACGGAATCTTTCAACCAATCCTCTCCCAAGCTCGGCACCAAAAGGCTATCTATCGCATTACGCAAAGCAACTTCAAAACAACTAACGATAGTGAACATCTCCTGCGACAAGCGCAAGTTGTAACGATACAAAGCCATAGCCTTGCGAGTGTCACCATTCGCAGCATCTTTGTATCTCTGTATTCGTTTGGCAGACAAAATCCGCTCAAATTCTAAATATTCCATAAATATTTGTTCGTTTACTTGGTTGTAACAAGAAAAAACACTATCTTTGTAGCGTTGATTCCCGGTAGCCTCTGATTCGTCAAGCTATCGGGTCTTGTTTTTTATACAATTTGCCTACAAAAATACATTTTTTTCTGCGATTACGATTAAACCACATTATATAATTACAGAAAATTAACCGTAAAAAGTTGCTAAAAGTCCTTGCTGTTTCGTATTATTATTGTATTTTTGCAACCCGAAAAGAGTTGCTTGACAGCAAACCTATGAAGATTGCATAAATTAGAACTGTTGCCAAATCATTACCTCCATTAAGGTAAAAAACTCATAAATAGCTCATTTTAAGTTATTCGGCAGATTTTTGCGTAATTTTATTTAAAAAACATATAACTATGAAGAAATTAATTTTTTCTTTCATTGTTGTTGCTACAGCGATTCTTGTGTCATGCAATGAAGAATTTGAAGAATTAACCTCTGACTACACCCCACATGATCGCGATGGTATATACTCAGGCGACAATCTGACATTTACAGTAGATGGAGAACCCCGCACGGTAAATTCTGTTACGATTAGCTCTCGCCAAGTTGGCAATGACACCCTTTACTCGGAAACTCTAAAGAGACACTACTTAAGTCCAATTTATGTCACCAACGTTATAATCAAAGGTTTTCCAGGTAAGAAAGACCGCATCACCATACCCGCAATTTCCAGTGTAGATAAATTTAGAGGATGTATTGAAATATATCCCGAGTATTATGATTGCTTGGGAAAGTTTACTGGCAGTCCTCTTGACCGTCACGAATTTCAAGGGTTAGAACTCCAACTGATTTCTCGATGAATTTAAAGACATTACTAATAATGGCGGGGGTAACATTTTCTCCCACCATTTTGCTTGGACAGAATGCCTCTGCGCAAAGCGACACTCTCAAGACGGTAAACCGGCTGAAGGAGGTCGTGGTGAGAGGCTATGGCGCCGAGCGAAATCTTAAAGCCCCGGAAATGGGCAGAGTGAGCCTAAGCAGCAATATGATTGCCAACCTGCCCGTGATGTTTGGCGAGCCTGACATCGTTAAGGCTTTACAGACTCTTCCTGGCGTATCGCAAGGAATGGAGGGCTTCACTGGGCTATATGTCAGAGGTGGCGACAACGACCAGAATCTCTTTCTGTATCAAAGGCTACCGCTCTACCACGTAAGCCATCTTGGAGGCATATTCTCGTCGTTCAACGTTGAGACACAAGTTTGGCGGAAAAGTGTCGGTCGGGCTTCTCAACGCCAACGTCTACGTGACAGGGCCTATCATCAAAGGCCGCACGGCATTTTCAGCCGGCCTGCGCCGCTCGTGGATCGACTTGCTGTCGGCACCTACACTTGCCATCGTAAACGCCATCACCAAAAAGAATGGCAAAAAGCATATACTTGGATACAGTTTCACTGACATGAACTTGAGGCTCGACCATAAAATCAATCGTGACATGTCGCTCCAGATTGTGGGATATTATGGCTACGACCGCCTTAAATTAGGACTTCGCGAATTTGATGCCAAAAGCTACGGCTCTACGACAGAATCGGATACGCACTTCTTCGACGAGAACTCAAACCGTTTGGCTTGGGGAAATTGGGGCGTGATTGGCAACTACGATTATAGACTGAATCACGGTATGCTCAGTGCCGCGGTCTACTATTCAAAATATTCCTCCAATTATCGGCAAGAACGGGAATATCAAACCGACACGAGCGACCCATCAACCTACGAATACAGCAAAAGCCATACGTCAAATTCGATAGCCGACATCGGTGCGAAGGTGAGCTATATGGCCGACTTCAGCAAGGTCTACACGCTGCGTGCCGGAGTCGACTACGCAAACCACAACTACCTGCCGGAGGGGCTTGTAAACAGTTTTCTCACCGACGGCATCGAAACTGTCGAGGACAACAACAGCCCCCACGTCACGTCGAACGAGGTTGCAGCCTACGTCAACAACACTCTTAACTTCAACGACAAAGTTGCCTTCAGCGTAGGCGTCAGAGGCGTGGTCAACAGAGTGCAGGGCACTACGTTTGCCGACATTGAGCCGAGGGCGTCGCTGAAAGTCGCTTTGGGCGACAACTTCAGCGTCAAGGCTGGCTATGCCAGAATGCATCAATACGTCCAACAGGTGTCAACCAACTACATCGACCTGCCAACCGACCTTTGGCAACCTGTTTCCGCCAGATTCAAGCCTCTGCAAAGCGACCTATATTCAATTGGCGTTTATGGCAATCTGCCATGGAGTATGTACTTCTCTGTTGAAGGATGGTATAAGGATATGGATAACCTGTTGGAGTACCGCGAGGGCGTCTCCGTGCTCAATCCCGACCTCGCATGGGAGGACAAACTCACATCGGGCAAAGGATGGTCCTACGGTGTGGACCTGAGCGTCACTCGCGAAGTAGGCAAAATCACGGGAACGGTCGGCTACGGCTTGCTGTGGAACTGGCGCAAATTTGACGACCTCAACCAGGGAGTGAAATTCCCGGCTAAATTCGACAACCGCCATAAAATCAACATCAACGCATCCTACAAGCTCAACGAAAAGATAGAGTTCAACGCCGGATGGACATTCACCACCGGCAACCGCATGACCCTCTCGACCTACAACTACGACGTGCCGGGCACAATGTTTCCCGACGCACCGTCGCCTGGACCTCCAGGGTGGGGAGACGACGACGAAGTGGAAGGCGTGGATTTATACTCGTCACGCAACAACGTACGCCTACCCGCAAACCATAGACTCGATCTCGGAATGACGATACACGTCCGCCACAAGAACGGGCATGCCGGGATGTGGAACATCAGCATTTACAATGCTTACTGCCATATGAACGCCATCACGATAAAGAAGGATAACATCAACGATGTGTTCTTCAATCCTGATAAAGAGAATTGGCACCGGACATTCAAAACGCTGAGTCTCATCCCTATTATTCCTTCTTTTTCTTACACTTATTATTTCTAAGCTTATGCATCTCCGAAAATACATTCTGGCAACGCTCCTAATCTTTGTCCTCGCCTCATGCTATCGGGAGCAGGACCTCGACCGATACAGAAACGAAGAGTTGTCGAACATGCTAACGCTCAACTCGTTGGTCAGCGCGGATTCGACAGTGCAGGTGGCAGCCACAAAGCCCTACTTCTTCTCCGACGTGCATAAAGGCCGCACGTTCGTGACCGACCTCGACATTGCCGTAAGCATAAACGGCGAGGAAAAAGAGCATATGACGTATGACGCCAACCGACACCTCTACGTCTCCAACACGAAAGTGATTCCCGGCGAGAGCGTCACCGTCAGCACCCGCTACCGCGACAAGACAGTCAAGGCAACCGACGTGATGCCGGAGCCTGTCGTTATCGAAGGAATCACCGTAAGCCGACAAGGTCCGATGCAAATCTACACCGACGCCGACTGCGTGGTCTACTACAATCTGACGTTCACCGACAAGCCCGGCGACAGCTACTACTTCCTGCAATGGGACAACGCCGATGGCCTCCGAGGCTTCTCGATGGGCGAACGCAACTTCACGCACGAATACGTATTCCAACAGCTTGCCAACCAGATTCATTCTACGTTGCCTGGTTGGAAGCCATATTCGCCATACGGCCTGCCTTTCTCCGACAAGGGTTTCGACGGGCAAAAGCGCACCATCGAAGTGAGAGAGATTATACAACTGTCGCCAGGCACTTGGCGGCAAAAACGGATGGCGCGCAAGTTCTGGCTGTATGCAATCTCGAAGCCATACTACGACTATCTTGTCAGCTCTATAATAAACCGCACCGACAACAAAGGCATACAAGGCGGACTCATTGATCTCGGATTGGCAGACCCTGTCAAAATATTCAGCAACGTCGACGGCGGAGTTGGCATCGTCGGATGCTACACTTCCGACAGCCAAACCATCGACGTGATTAAAGAGATTGGCCCATTTCCGAAGTATTGAGTTTGCCGGATTTTGACTCCGCTACGAAGAAACCCAACGATTTGAATGTTATATTCAATTTTTTAGCATTTTTTTGATTGGCAGAGGCGTTAAGTTTGGAAAAAACACTACATTTGTGACGTGAAAACAACATAATTTGCTGTTAGCAAAACAAACCTAAATAAAAATGTTAGAAAAGACAAACGTTAAGACCTTGGAGAATGTAGTGGTCCGCTTTTCGGGCGACTCTGGCGACGGTATGCAGCTCGCCGGCAACATTTTCTCTAACGTGTCGGCGGGCGTGGGCGACCAAATCTCCACTTTCCCCGACTATCCTGCTGAAATCCGCGCTCCGCAAGGCACTCTGAGCGGTGTCTCTGGATTTCAAGTGCACATTGGCAAGGGCGTGCATACGCCGGGCGACCTCGCCGACGTCCTGGTGGCTATGAACCCTGCGGCGCTGAAACGCCATGCCTGCTTCCTGAAAAAAGGAGGTGTCGCTATTGTCGACATCGATTCATTCAAGGAGTCTGACCTCAAAAAAGCGCTCTACGAAACCAACGATCCTTTCCACGAAATCGGAATCGACAACACTGCACAAATCGTTGAAGTGCCGGTGACTTCGATGGTGAAAAACGCTCTCGCCGAATCTGGACTCGACCTGAAGTCAATGCTGCGATGCCGCAACATCTTCGCGCTCGGATTGGTTTGCTGGCTGTTCGACCGCCCGCTTGAATCCGCTTTGCACCTCCTGAAAAACAAATTCGCAAAAAAGCCTGCTGTTTACGAGGCTAACGCTAAAGTGCTCAACGCTGGATACGACTATGGACACAATATCCATGCTTCTGTTTCAACATACCGTATCGAAACCGGCGACACTCGTCCTGGAACATACACCGATGTAAACGGAAACACGGCCACTGCTTGGGGACTTATATACGCTTCTGAAAAGTCGGGACGACCATTGTATCTCGGAAGCTACCCTATCACTCCTGCCACCGACATCCTTCACGAACTTGCAAAACGCAAGGACCTCGGGGTGAAGGCTTGCCAGATGGAGGACGAGATTGCAGGCGTCTGCTCTGCTATCGGCGCGGCTTTTGCCGGCGATTTGGCGGTGACGACAACATCAGGACCGGGTTTGGCACTGAAGAGCGAGGGTATAGGTCTGGCTGTGATGGCTGAACTTCCGCTTGTAATCGTCGACGTGCAGCGTGGTGGCCCGTCTACGGGTCTGCCTACAAAAACCGAACAGACCGACCTTCGTCAGGCTATCTACGGCCGCAACGGTGAATGCCCTATCGTGGTTTTGGCGGCCGCTTCTCCTGTCGACTGCTTCCACATGGCTTTCGAAGCCGCAAGAATTGCAATCGAGCACATGACGCCGGTTGTGCTTCTATCCGACGCTTTCATCGGAAACGGTTCGTCGGCGTTCAGACTGCCGGAAGAGGGTGAATATCCTGAAATCAAACCGCGTTTCGTGCCGGAAGGCAAATCCGACTGGCATCCTTACGACCGCGACGAGAATACCAAAGCGCGCTACTGGGCTATTCCGGGAACTCCTGGCTTGACCCACCGTCTCGGTGGTTTGGAGAAGGATTCCAAAACTGGTGCCATCTCTACCGACCCGGTAAACCACGAGAAAATGGTGTTGCTGCGACAGGAGAAAGTAGACCGCGTGGCTTTCGACATCCCCGACGTAGAGCCTTACGGCGATGCTGACGCTGATACGCTTGTCATCGGATGGGGCGGCACATTCGGTCATATCCATGAGGCTGTCGACGATCTGAGGGCTGCCGGCAAAAAAGTGGCTATGGCTCATTTCCGCTACATCAACCCGCTGCCTAAAAACACCGGTGAGGTGCTCGCCAGATACAAACACGTTGTCGTTGCCGAACTCAACCTCGGACAGTTTGCCGACTTCCTGCAGGCAAAATTCCCGAACGTTCTGATCAGACGCATCAACAAGGTGCAGGGACAACCGTTCCTTGTGCAGGAGCTTGTCGATGGTGTAACTAAAATTATGGAGGAATAAGAATCATGGAAGAAAAGAAATATCAAGCCTCTGATTTCAAGAGCGACCAATACGTGCGCTGGTGTCCCGGTTGCGGCGACCACGCCATTCTGAACGTGCTGCACAAAGCAATGGCGGAACTCGGCGTTGCTCCTGAAAAAACTGCCGTGATTTCTGGTATCGGCTGCAGCTCGCGTCTGCCTTACTATATGAACACCTACGGTTTCCACACCATCCACGGACGTGCGGCGGCTATCGCCACTGGTTTCAAAGTGGCACGCCCCGACATGACCGTTTGGCAAATCTCCGGCGACGGCGACGGTCTGGCAATCGGCGGAAACCACTTCATCCACGCTGTCAGACGAAACGTAAACATGAATATGATTCTGCTCAACAACCGTATCTACGGTTTGACAAAGGGTCAGTATTCGCCTACGTCTGAACGAGGATTCGTATCTAAGTCTTCGCCTTACGGCACTACGGAGGATCCGTTCATCCCGGCTGAACTCGTGTTTGGAGCGAGAGGCACTTTCTTCGGCAGAAGCCTCGACGTTGAACTGAAAACGTCGCAAGAGGTCTTGGTTGCAGCCGCACGCCATCGCGGCGCGTCGGTTGTCGAAATGCTCCAAAACTGCGTAATCTTCAATCAAGGCATCTACAGCTTTGTCAGCGACCGCGAATTGCGCCCTGACCACACCATCCACTTGCGCCACGGCGAGAAAATGCTCTTCGGCAAGGAGATGAACAAGGGGTTGGTTCAAGACGGATTCCTTTTGAAGGCGGTGACAATCGGTGAGGACGGATACACTATCGACGACGTGCTTACTCACGATGCTCACTGCCAGTCCAACTTCCTCCATCAGCAGCTTGCTATGATGGACGGAAAGTCGTTGCCTTTGGCAATCGGCGTTATACGCGACGTCGAAGCACCGGTCTATGAGGAAGAGGTCGACAAACAGACTCACAATGTCGAGGAGCGCAAACATTTCGGTTCGCTGCGCGACATGATTATGGCTGGTGAAACTTGGGAAGTGAAATAAAACAGACCTCATATCAATAAGAACAGGCGTGCTTCTAAACCACGCCTGTTTTTTTATCCCCCTTCGCCCTTCGTCGCGGAGCGACGACACTCTGCAGTAACCCGGTACGCAGAGCGCAGCGTGCCGGAGGTACGCTACTCTCCCGAAAAACTACGCTTTATTCAGCTAAATGTGGCTTTTTTTGATAGATTTAGCTGATTATACGGCAGTTTTGCTGGCCGACATAGCGACAATTCCTTCGCCGCGGAGCGCAGTAAGCCGTTTTGTGTCAGCAGATTTACGTCAGCGGCGCATTGCTCAATAATAACCCCATTCGCACGACGCGTCAGCGGAGGGCGCATGAAGACAGACGCTCGTCGCTGCTCTCGCGCTTCGAAGATGCGCTACTGACCAACAACTGCGCATGCCGTCGCGGAGCGACGACACTCTGCAGTAACCCGGTACGCGAAGCGCAGCGTGCCGGGATCTCTGCCAGCATCCGCCATCAGCGTGCCGGAGGTACGCCACTTCAACATCTCAAAAAAAAGACAGGCGCATTTCCGAAACGCGCCTGTCTTCTTATCTATATGTGTTTCTCTACAACACTTCCTCAACCGGTGTGTAAGGCAAGCCCCATGCGTCGGCAACGCCCTTATACACCACCTTGCCGTCAACAATGTTCAAGCCCTCAAGAAGGTCGGGATTTTCCTTGCATGCCTGCTTCCATCCCTTGTCGGCAAGCTTCAGCGCATAAGGGATTGTGGCGTTGGTAAGCGCAAACGTCGATGTGCGTGCCACGGCTCCCGGGATATTTGCCACTGCATAGTGGACTATGCCATCAATCTCATACACTGGATCCTGATGGGTGGTAGGATGCGAGGTCTCGAAGCAGCCGCCCTGGTCGATAGCCACGTCTACAAGCACTGTGCCTTTCTTCATCAGCTTCAGCATATCGCGGGTGACGAGTTTAGGCGCTTTGGCACCTGGGATAAGCACTGAGCCGATAACAAGATCGGCGTCGGCAAGCTCCTGACGGATATTGTATTCATTGCTCATTAGCGTCTTGATGTTCTTGGGCATAACATCCGCAAGATACGTGAGGCGAGGTATCGAGATGTCGCAGATTGTAACATCGGCGCCTGTGCCGGCGGCGGTCATTGCGGCAGCTGTGCCGACAACGCCTCCTCCTATCACAAACACTTTCGCCGGCTTTACGCCTGGAACGCCGCCGAGAAGCACGCCTTTGCCTCCGTGCGGACGCTCAAGAAAATACATTCCTTCTTGTACCGACATTCGTCCTGCCACCTCCGACATCGGTATCAACAACGGCAACGAGTTGTCAGGCATCCGGACGGTTTCGTAAGCAAGACAGACGGCGCCGCTCTCTACCATTGCTTTGGTCAGTGGCTCGCTGCTGGCAAAGTGTAGATACGTGAACAGCAACTGTCCCTTGCGCACCAATTTGTACTCAGGTTCTATTGGTTCCTTTACTTTGATTATCATCTCCGCCTTGGCGTAGACATCCTCTATAGTTGGACTCATCACCGCGCCTACGGCTTCGTAGTCGGCATCGCTGAATCCGCTGCCTTCGCCTGCCGTTTTCTGCACAGACACTGTATGACCGTGCTTAACCAACTCGTGAACACCTGCCGGGGTCATCGACACACGGCTTTCGTTGTTCTTAATTTCTTTAGGAATTCCAATAATCATAGTCTTGTATTTTTTATTAAGATTAGGGTTTTTATAGGAAAACTGCGGCGCCGTAGGAGAGCCACATTATCACGAGAAGCACGTAGGTGACTTCTCTTCTATACTGATAGCATTTATATGCAAGGTATCCGCACAGCACTATATAAATCGGAAAGGCGGTGGCAAGAAAGGCGGTCTGACCTCCTTGTTGAAGACCATAGCGCGACATATACACCGGCCAAAGCAATACCGGCAGGATGCTGGCTATCACAATTATGACAACCCACAGAGGCGGTCTCTGTGTTTCCTGGTTCGGGTTATTGTCGCTGTGTTTTTTCATTTCCTTAGTTTTTACACAGAATTTATTATGGTTTCTTGTTAGATATTCGCAAAGATAAATTGTTTCATTTTTTTCCAACTATTTTTATTCATTTTTTTTACGCCGACACGCAATTTTTTTTATTCACGACCCCAAAATATGTTTTACGACATATTTATATTGCAGATTCTTGTTCCTGAAGGCAACGTGCCTTGAAGCCCGAACCTGACGGTGCGGCTGCGTGGCATAGCTACGCGCTGTCTGACAACGGCTCTGACGGCGCCGCGCAACCGCTGGCTTGACACCATCTCGCCGTGGCAGCTGTAGCCGTTTTCGGCATAGACGGTGAGCCTTACGTCGGCGTCAGACGCGTCTATATGCCACTGTGCCAGACGCAGACGGAACGGCAATTCTGTCTGGTCGGTGTGCAGGTCGACGGCTTGCGTGCTTTTCTCTTCTATGTCGGGATCATACACGTTGTCGCTGTCGCTCAGGAGTCCGGATGCGTGGCTTTGGTAGCGTGACGTGCGATGGGTGAAGGTGTTGTCGGGGGCTACTGCCATTGTCTTGCCGCCGCCATACACGAGCAACTCGCCGTTGCTGGCGGAATAGACAAGACCTTCCGCGCCTGGTACTGTGACGCCGGTCGACGTGACACGCGTGCCTTCATAGCGGCAGAGCTGTCCGTTGCTGTCGATAAATGCCAATCCGTTTTCTGTGACGGCGGCAAGACGCGACGAGGCTACAATCCGTTGGGAGATTCGGGTGGAGGCGGTGCAACGTCCGGAGGTGTCAAACGACAGCAGGCGGATGCCGTCGGCGCTGAGAAGACACACTGGCGATCTGCCGATAATCCACGTCGCGCCGTAGCGCAGCGTGGGCATCACGCCGTGCACTCCTGCATTGTCGGCGCGAGTGCATTCCGTCCATTGCAGCGGGTTGCCGGTGCTGTGGAGCAGTGTGGTTGGCTGGGCGACGGAGCGGGCGGTGGTCGGCGGAACTGAGGAGGATGTATCGGGCTGGATAGCGAAGCCGCCTGGACGCGTGGCGTAGGCATAGTTGCCGGTGGCCGACGGCGTGAGGGGAATGGTTCGGCTGTAGCGTTGTCCGCCTGCCACGACAATCAATGTCAGCCGGCGGGCTCGGCTGTCGGGATAGGACACAAGGTTGGTGGTCTGAAGGCTGTATTGTTCCAACAGGGCTGAACGGGTGATGGTTGCATTTCCGGCTTCGGTGGCGATGTCGACACTGACATAGGTGCTTGCCACTCCGTTTTTGAGTGTTGTGGCGTCGACCACGGAAAGGAAGTGGGGTGCGGCGGGCAAATGGCGCACAAGGTTGCCGGCAAACAGGCTGGTGCCTACGGTGTCGAGGGTGTTTGCCGTGAATCTGGATGGTGTCGGCTGCCAGGCTACGGCTGTCGATTGGCGGAGCACTGCCACTGCCACCTTGCCGCCGCCTATATCTGTGAGGTTGCTGCCTGCCACTGTGCCTTCCTGTAGTGCTTTCGTGTCGGTGATAGATGCCACAAGACGCATTTCCTGTGCCTCGGCTGATTGGCGGAGCTGTGCGGAGGTGTCGTTCTCTGCCCGCATTCGCAGATGGTAGGTTTTCTGACCGGTCTGGCTCTGCTCGCAGCGGAAGCGCATTGTGGAGAAGTCGGAGGTCTCTTCGGTGGCATAGATTTCAACGGCTTTGACAAACGGCTGCCAGTGTCCGAGTCCCGACGAGACAAGGTGCAGCGTAGGCTGCCACATCGTTGCGCTGAGGGTGGCGCCGTCTACGGTGCTGACAGTGCCGGGCGTTGCATCGGCAAGGGTTTCGGGCTGCCACGCATGGCCTACGCATGCCGCTGCGCCGCTCCAGAGCAGACTGTCGTCCCACAAGCGCAATGCCACGCGAAGCACGACTGGCTGCAGGCAGCAGCCTCCCGCCGAGGCGACGGTCTGCAACTCGCTTATGGCTGACCGGAACGCGCGCTCCACGCCACTGCGGTCGGATGCTGCCAACGTGCCTTTCCATTGCGGATACGACCCCTTGAGGGTGATGCCTGCTATGTCGGTGCTTATCGTTGCCGACATGATGGTGCCGAACGCAAATTCCGGCATCTCTACCATCCCGCCGAGGCTGTCGTAGCCCGACCCGTTGAAATGCAGATAGCGGAGTCCGGCGGATGTGGACATCACTACAAACTCTCCGCTGACGGCAAATCCTGTCACGCTGCCGCCGTCGGCAAACAGGGTGCGCTGAACGGCGGTAAACGTTCCGTCCTGCCTGTAGCCTGACATTATTACGTCTTTTCCGTTGCGCTGCATGAAGTAGTATGTGCGGCTGCCGCGACGGTCGGCGCCGAGAAAACGGTCGTCGGTGGTTTTCGGGCACACGGCGGCGGGGGTGCCGGTCACTTCCATCCAGTCTCCGCGGCGGCGCACGTTGACGGCCTCTGACTGGTTGCCATCAATTGGTGTCAATGGCTTGAATTCAATCTTTTTTGTGTTTTTCATTGCTTTTGTGTTTTTCCGCAAAAATAAAACGCAGCGTGTCTGGATTCCCGTAAAAAGGGGAAAAGACACCTGCGTTGGTTCTTTTTTTCCGGAAAATCTTCAGTGTGACTATCCTTTTCTACCGAAGTCGGCTGGTATCTCGCCCCACTGCTTGGTTTCCCACTTGATGATGGGATTCGTATAAGTGTTGGTGGCAAGCCACTTCTCGGCGCGCGCCACGAGCCCGAGCAGCTCGGCGTTGCGGGATGTGGGGGCGAGCGTGGTGCGGCATTTGCCGTCGCGCACCCATTTCTGGGCTATCTTGCTGTCGCTGTAGATGGGGATGTTGCTGCCTTTTTGCTTCAACAACGCCAGTCCGTGGACAATGGCGAGAAACTCTCCGATATTGTTAGTGCCGTCGTGATAGGGCCCCACTTTGAATACTTCCTGTCCGGTCTGGACATAAACGCCGCGATACTCCATTATCCCTGGATTGCCCATACAGCCGGCGTCTACAGCAAGACTGTTGAGTATCACATCGGGGGGATAGACCGACGGCGACGCTTTTTTGGCGCGGGGTGCTACAACCTCGGGGGTGTCCTCCTGAAGGTGGCGGGCTATCTGGCGCAACGCCATCGATGCCGATGCGTCGCTCTCTCGCATCGACATTACGGCTTCTTCCTTGGAATAAAACGATTTGTAGCGGGCGCCGGGGTAGCCTTCTACCTCGGCTCGACATTCATCCCATGTCTCATAAAGTCCTGGCTGACGCCCAACGTACACAACGTATATCTTGCTTTTTGCCATAATGTGTCTGCTTATTTTTGCAAAGGTAATGATTTTTCCTATTTCTTCCTGCTGCGGGGATGGCAGTTTGCCACTTCCTGTCGAAGGAACGAGCGGTCGATATGCACGTAGATTTCGGTGGTGGTGATGCTCTCATGTCCGAGCATTTCCTGTATGGCGCGCAGATTGGCGCCGCCCTCGAGAAGATGCGTGGCAAAGGAATGACGGAGGGTGTGCGGACTGATGTTTTTCTTAATCCCGCACTCGCCGCAGAGTTTCTTTACGATGTAGAATATCATTGTGCGGGTTAGCTGCCCGCCGCGGCGGTTGAGGAAAAGGATGTCCTCGCTGCCGCGTTTGGGCGTCAGGTTTGACCGAAGGGGCAGATAGGCGCGGATGGCGTCGACTGCCGATGAGGCGATAGGGACGATGCGCTGTTTGCTGCCTTTTCCGTCTACGGTGACATACCCTTCGTCGATGTCCACCTTCGACATCTGCAGTCCGACAAGTTCCGACACGCGAAGTCCGCAGCAATACGTGGTTTCGATGATGGCGCGGTTGCGGCAGCCCTCATAGGTCGAATCATCACACGCTGCCTCCATGGCGTCAATCTCATCTACGGTCAGGATGTCGGGCAGCTGACGCCCGAGGCGGGGCAACTCAAGCAGTGTGGCGGGATTGTGGTCGGTGTATCCACTCGTTTTCAGAAACTGGAAAAACACTCGGATGCCCGACACGATGCGTGCCTGCGACCGGGGATGGATGCCGATGTCGTGGAGCACGGAGAGAAACTCATGGAGCAACGGTTCGGTGACCGACGGCAGTCTCTCGTTTTTCTCTTCCAAAAACTGCAGCAGTTTCTGGACATCGTTGTCATACGATGCCACCGTGTTGGCCGACAAGCCTTTCTCCAACGACAAATGGGCGTTGAAAAGTTCTACCAATGTCGCGTTGTCGGGTAATTCTGTCATAGCGGTGTTGAAAAATACGGATAGTTTTATTAATTTTGCAGATGTTCCGGGAGAATCCTGCTGCAACAAAGGTAAGCAATTCCGCCGGAAAAACCTCGATAACCCCAAGACTAAGCGATTATGAAAATTCTTATTATCAACGGACCAAATTTGAATTTGTTGGGAGTCAGAGAGAAAAGCATTTATGGCGATTCTTCGTTTGAGACTTTCTTCAACACGCTGACTGCGGATTTCCCCGACATAGAATTTGAATATTTCCAAAGCAACCACGAAGGTGCGATTATCGATAAAATCCACGACCGGGGGTTCGACGTGGACGGCATTGTCCTCAACGCGGGTGCTTACACCCACACGTCAATCGCTATCGGCGACGCTATCCGTGCGGTGAAAGCGCCGGTGGTGGAGGTCCACATCTCAAACGTGCACGCTCGTGAGGAATACCGCCACGTGTCAATGATTGCCGGGGCATGCCGGGGTGTGATTGCCGGATTCGGTCTCAACAGTTACCGCCTGGCGGTTATGGCTCTGATGAACGCTTGAGATTCACTGTCTTACAAAAAAAACAGATATATTTTTATAAGCCCAAAAGTACAAGATGAAGACTAAATTTACGAAAATTGTCGCAACTGTCTCCGATCGTCGTTGTGACGTGGACTTTATAAAACAGTTGGCGGAAAACGGCTTGAACGTGGTGCGCATGAACTCTGCCCACATTCAGCGCGAGGGTTTCCAAAGAATTGTCAACAACGTGCGCGCGGTCAGCGACAGAATAGGAATCCTTATGGACACAAAGGGTCCGGAAATCAGAACAACGACTAATGTCGACGACGAAAACCTGTCGTTCTCTGCCGGAGACAAGGTCTGTGTGACTGGAGCGCCCGACGAACTTAGCGACAAGCAGAACATACATCTGTCATACCCCGACATTGCCAATGACGTCAAAGCGGGCATGCACCTGCTCATCGACGATGGCGAGCTCGACTTTTTAATCGACAGCATCGACGGGAAAACGCTGCGTTGCACGGCACTGAACGATGGCGAACTCGGTTCGAGAAAGAGCGTGAACATCCCTGGCGCAAGCATCAAACTGCCGTCGCTGACACAACGCGACATTCAGAACATCGGATATGCCATCGAGATGGGGGTTGACTTCATCGCTCACTCGTTTGTCCGATCAAGACAGGACGTGCTCGACATCCAGAAAATTCTCGACGCGAACAACAGCCCGATTAAAATCATATCTAAAATCGAAAACCAGGAGGGTATCGACAATATCGACGAGATTCTCGAGGTGTCTTACGGAATCATGATTGCCCGTGGCGACCTCGGAATTGAAGTGCCGGCGGAGAGAATCCCGGTGCTGCAACGACAGCTGATTAGCAAGTGTGTAAACGCTCACAAGCCGGTTATTGTCGCTACTCAGATGCTCCACACGATGATCAGCAACCCGCGCCCTACTCGCGCGGAGGTGTCCGACATCGCAAACGCGGTGTTTCAAAGGGCTGACGCTCTGATGCTCAGCGGTGAGACTGCTTATGGAAAATATCCCGTGGAGGCGATTTCAACAATGTCGAAAATCATAAAGGAGACGGAGCTGTCGCTGTCAAGCCGGAAAGACGCGGTAAACCACACGCTGTTCTGCCGCGACACTGCCGATGTGACAACTTTCCTTGCCCACGGTGCCGTCGATGCGCAATACGAAATCGGGGCGAAGGCTATCGTGACCGACAGCTACACCGGACGCACAGCGCGCTACATTGCTTCTTTCCGTGGCATATCGCCTACGCTCGCTATATGCTACCGCCCGAACGTGCCGCGACTGTTGGCGTTGAGCTACGGTGTGTACCCGATGTATCAGAAAAAGGAAACGTCGTCGCGCGCGTATCTGTACAACGGGCTGGAACACCTCATCGAACTGAACATCATTACGCCCGACGACAAAATCGCATACCTCGGCGGTGGTTTCGGCGAGGGTAAGGGCACCACGTTCCTTGAAATCAACCGTGTGGCTGACGTGCTCGAAAACTATGACCATTACGACTTGCCAAACCTCGAAAACCCAGAGAAATAATGACCGAAGAACTTGAAGAATATATCCTGCGCCACATCGACAAGGAGGGCGAAACGCTGAGCCGGCTCGACCGGGAGACTCACCTGTACCATCTGCGACCGAGGATGTGTTCCGGACACCTGCAGGGAAAACTGCTGAAGATGTTCGTAAGAATGATCCGCCCTAAGCGGATTCTCGAGCTCGGCACGTTTACCGGATATTCCGCCTTGGCAATGGCGGAAGGTCTGGTGCCGGGGGCGGAGCTGCACACAATCGAAATCGACGACGAGCTGGAGGATTTCATCAGAGAGCATTTCTGCCAGGCGCAACAGGGGAAAAACATCCACCTGCACATCGGCGACGCCCGCGACATAATACCTCAGGTGGGTGGAAAGTTCGACCTCGTGTTTATGGATGCCAATAAAAGACAGTATCTGGAATACTACAACTTGGTGTTCGACTATGTGAACCCCGACGGGTTCATTATTGCCGACAACACGCTGTGGGACGGAAAAGTGGTCGACTACGGAAAGAAACTCGACGCTCAGACAGCGGGAATACTTGAGTTCAACGATTTTGTTGCTGCCGACGAGCGTGTGGAAAAGGTTATAATACCTCTTCGCGACGGACTCACAATTATCCACAAACTTCCTCTATAGAATTCAGGAAGCAATCATATTTATCCAGCGTGTCGACGATGCGCCAGAGGCACATTACTACATCATAACCTCATCCGCACGACGCGCCGGCGGAGGGCACATGGGAACAAACGCACCTCACAGACCGGGCGCTTCGAAGATGCGCTACTACCGCTCGTGATAAGCGAAATTTGGGCAGCCAATATTCTGACCGCCTTATTGATTTATCCCAAATCCTAATAACCGATTTTGTTTTATGTTTTTACAACACGCTGAGAAAAAGAGGATGCGCCTATTTTTGCACACCCTCCTATCTGCAAATATATAAAATTCCAAAAATCCCACTAAGGATAAAAAAGATTGATTGTCTCACGACAACCAATCTTGTTAACCTTAAATCTAATACCATGAAAAACACATTGCAAATGTACGGATTGTTTCATCTACTCTACAAAATCCGCCACACAAAATGCTTCACATAAGTCTTAATTAACTTGCATGGGCAACATCAATGCCCATACCGCTATTTTCTGTACAGATATCCGCGCATCGCCCTTGTCGTAGCCAACGAGGCAAGAAGTCCGACAACTGCCACTATGCCGAGAATCATCGCGACATCGCCAACGCTGACTGCAACCGGATAGGTGTTGACTACAAGGTTGCTCGCATCGGCACTCAGCCGGATAAACCCGAAATGCTGTTGCAGTACGCACAAGACGACTCCGACTGCCAATCCGGCAACGGCGCCGACTATCGATATCAGCCATCCCTCCGCCACAAATATCTGTTCCACCATACGGTTGTCGGCGCCAAGGCTGTGAAGCGTACGGATGCTCTCGTCTTTCTCAAGTATGAGGATGGCGAGCGTGCTGATGACGTTGAACGACGCAACAACAAGGATGAGCGACAGCAACAGCAGCGAAATCCATTTCTCAACGTTGATCATCTTCAGCGACTGACTGTGCTGCATTAGTCGGTTTTCAACCTTGTAGCCGTCGCCTACGGCTTTGCTTATCGCCGACATGACGGTCCCTTCATCTGCGTCTTGACGCAGACCCACCTCAATGGCTGTCGCCTCGGTGGTATAGTCGAGCAGCGTTCGGGCGGCGGCAAGCGACGTGAACACATAATTCTGATCGTAGGCTCCCTGGCGCACCTCAAACACTCCGCTGACAAATGTAGGCACGCGCTGGAACGCTGTGGCGGGATTCGCCACATTGACTGCCCCAACACGCCGTGGAGCATAGATATAGCATATTGGCTCGAACCCTGGCCGGGCGTCGAGCGTCAAGGCGGCTCCGATGCTCATTATGCAATAGTCGCTGTTGCCGTCAGTCAGCAGAAACCTGCCGTCGGGCTTTATCAGTTTTTTCAGATTTGTCAGACGGTCATAGTCGTCGGTGATGCCTTTAAGCACTATCGGTATCTGACGGTTGCCATAAATCACGAGTGCGCTCTCAGTAACCGTCGGCACGGCGACTTCAACGCCTTCAACCTTCTGTATCTTCCCTATCAACGCCGATGCGTCGACTATCACACCCCGCTTTGCCGAAACCTTGACTGCCGGCTCCATGCTCGACATCTTGCTGTCGACAAGCTGGTGAAAGCCGTTGAACACCGACAACACACAAATCATCGCCAGTGCTGTGACTGCCACGGCACACACGGCAATGGTGGATATCACACTGACCGCCGTGTGCGACTTCTTCGACACAAGGTAGCGCAATGCTATTCTCAGCGGCAGCAGTCTCATTTCTGATTATTCCTCTTCTTCGCCTCCTTCGTTGCGGTGAAGGGCGGTGTCTTGTTTCAGGATGTTGTCGATATGCTCTATATAGTCGAGTGAGTCATCGATGAAAAACGACAACTCCGGGGTCTTGCGCAACTGATAGCGCAACGTCTTTGCCAGCTCATAACGGATGCTTTTCGCACTTTTATTGATATTCGCCAAGATGTCCTGAGCCTTGTCCGAAGGGAATATGCTCAGATATCCGCGGGCAACGCTCAAATCGGGCGACACTCTAACTCCACTGACCGACACCAACACTCCGCCCATAGCGGCGGTCTGGCGACGGAACAATTCACTCAATTCCTTTTGCAGCAGTCGTGCAATCTTTGCTTGTCTTGTACTTTCCATATTCAATTTGCAATATTCGGCATTTTTCCGCAATTTTCCAAAACAAACTCGCTTTTACTGCAAACTTTCTTGCCGTCTGGCATATCATAAATTCCCGCGCCGGAAACACGACGGGAATGCTCGAGGTTGTTAAAATACTCTAAAATAGTTGCTTTTGATAGAAATAAATAATACTTTTGCGGTTAATAGGCTTCGTTTTGACAGCATTAAAACGATTTTATGTATCGTTTTTGTCATTCACAACTGGGAGAACGCTTTGATGGGATTACGAAAAATTATTCACCAAAATATTCTGAAAATGAAAAAAATCTACTATCTGACTCTCGCGGCAATGCTCGCCGGAGCGGGCGCGACGGGAATGGCTTCCGCCAAAAAGTTCCGCGCATTGGCTTCGCCTGACGCTTTCTCTGCGGCTGTCGCTAAAAAGCAGAGCGCACTGACAATGTCAAGCGTGTGCAATTCGCCTAAGGGCGCGGCGCTGGCAAACTCTGAGCCAGACGCTGCCATCAGCAACACTGAGGGGTGGGGACTGCTCACCGGAACCGATGGTAAATCGTGGTTTTACTATCAGAAATTCTCTGTCGACCCGAAACGCCACACATACACCGGCTCGGAATTCTCGGTGATGAATGCCGACAACGAGACGTTGGCAACTATCAAGGTGGATATTCCAGACGACAAGAATGTGAATGTAATCGAGCCGTTCGGGTCGGTGACAAAAAAATTCTTCGACCGCGATGAGAAGACGTGGGAGGTGATGGTGTTCATCCATAGCTACGACGCTTCTTACAAGCAGTATGGCGAATTCCGTGTTTACAACCAGAACGGCGAGATTGTGCGCACATACGACGCCGACAACGCTTTGTTTGTCGACTATTCGGAGGGGTTCAACTCTTATCAGCGCATCGCGCTGGTGAAGGCTGTTGAAGAAGATGGGGTGGCAAAAACTCAGATTTCTGTGATGCAGCCTTGCGGATGGAACGAAGCTCCGACTGTCGAAAAGACGCTCAGCGTGCCGTCAACGCTGCTAAACTACAGCGCCGGCTCCTACTTCAACTCGTTCAACATCGACGGAAACCCGTATTTCGTGTTCTCTCACTATGAGAAACCGTTCTTTGTCGATGAAACGGTCGACGACCCTATAGCTACGTCCGACAACCATTTCATCCTTGAAGTGTACGACAAGAAGTTCAACCAGATAAACACCTTATCGGTACCTGTCGCAGCCGAACAGGGCGCGCTCTACGGTATGCGCTCTTTCGGCCTATTCTCCGACGATGCTTCCGACATGTGCAAGGGCACGTTCTCGGGCGACGACAAGATGAATTTCATCGTGACAAACCAGAACTACACTGTTGCAAACGATGATTACACCTACACTTTCGAGGTCTACAACGAGGATTCGCAAAAGATTGCGGTCATCAACCAGGCGGTGTCGTCGTGGCAGAAACTGTCTGACATCCCTGGCCACGAGTCGCAATATGGGTTTATAATAACCGGCGGTTCGTCGGAGGCTATCGAGATGGTCAACATCCCGTCGTGCAACGTGGCGGCTACATTCTCGGCTATGGTGGGCGACGCTCAGCTGTCTGACAACTTCGACCGCTACCCTGTGGGCGATGAATATCAATATGTGTTCGGCATCGGAAACGGTCTTTACGACGAGCAGAAAAACGTCATCTCGCGCATCGGCTGGTTCAACAAGGACTGCTCGGTCGACCATTTTGTTAGTTTCAACATCGGACAGGACGGCGAAAACTTCACACCGCTTGTAAACGGCACTGTCCTCAACCCTTATCTTTTCAACACCGACAACCTGCACGAATACCTGTTCCTTGCAAAAATCAAGAATCAGCAAACGGGTATCATCGCTACCGAACTTTGGGTGGCGAACGAAAACGGAGTGGTGCTGCGAAAATTCAAGGGCGACGACACGAAGGGCGACATGAGCGTATGCGACGTACTCGACAACCGCTTGGTTGTCAGCTTCGCAAACCAGGCTAAGGGAACATACTCGGTCGACTTCTACAACCTGCCGTTCGAGAAGTTTGAAAAAGGCGGCGAGGGTACAGCCGCTTCGCCTTACAAGGTTTCAACCGTGGGCGACTTGATGATGATTGCTCAAAATCCGTCGGCATACTACGAGCTCGTGAACGACATCGATATGTCGAACGTTGAGTGGTCGCCGATTGCTACATTCTCTGGCCATTTCGATGGCAAAAACCACAAACTGCTTAACCTTGAACCTGTCAGCAGTGCCGCGCATATCGGTCTGTTCGGACAAATCATCGGAACTGGCGAGACCGACCGCGCTGAGGTGAAAAACTTGTCCTTTGTCAAGCCGTCTATCACAGTTTCGGCAAAAACACGCAATGCCGGGGTTTTGGCGGGAAGCGCTATGGCTGTGGCTATCGACAATGTGCACGTCTACGGCGCCGATATTTACGGCAACTCTGTTGATGCTCCTTTTGGCGGAATCGTGGGAGAGGCTTCGCTCTACTCGTCAATCACGTCGACCGACATCGACAAGCTCTATCTTGACGCTGAGCAAGCAAGCAAAGTGGGCGGTCTTGTCGGCAACCTGTCTACTTCGTCTACAATCAACGCTTCGAGCGTTGTAAACGGCACAATCCGCGGACTTTCTGCCGTTGGTGGCATCGCCGGAACTACCGACTCCAATAAGAGCAACATCACCAACGCTTACTACAACGGCTCAGTAGGCGGAAAAAACACCGTTGGTGGTATTGTTGGAAGCGCAGGACGCAGCTTGATTACGAATTGCTATGTGAACAACGCTGAGCTTTCAGTATCGGAACCGAACCAGTGGACAAATCTCGTTTCGCTCGGTGCCATAGCCGGATATTTGGAACCAGACTGGGCTAATGCCAACAAAGTGATTATATCGGGTAACGTTGCCGGAAATGACTGCTCGTTCATCTTCCTTGACAAAGCTGAAAACTCTCACAAAGGCGCACACCGCATCATCGGATCAACCATAGCCGACGATGCTGAGGCTGCTGGCAAGAATGAGACTGGGCTGGCAAGCAACTATGCTGCCTTCCCTCTTGTCGATGCGGCGGAGACCTCCGGCGCCACCACTGTCAATGGCGAAACCGTAACCGCCGATGCGCTGACCGAGGCATTCCTGTCGGGTATCGGATTCAAATTCGGTGCAAACGCCGACTCTCCATGGGTTGCACAGACTGAAGCTCTTCCGAAACTTTACTTCCAGAATTCAGAGTGCGTCGTATCGCTCGACTCGCATGAAATCCTTATGGGTGTCGACGACAAATATGTTACCCTTGAAGTTGAAGTGTTCGGCGCTGACGACATAACCGGCATTACGTTCACTTCGTCCGACCCTGAGACCGTAAGCGTAAGCGAGCCTGAAATCGAGGACAACTATGCGGAAATCACTCTGACGGCGTTGAAGCCGGGCAAGGCTACCATCACTGTGGCTTTCGGTGGTCAGACTGCAACCTGCCAGGTGATTGTAACCGGCGACGCCTCGGTTGGAAGCATTGACGCCGACGCGTTGGCTATCCGCTACGCCGACGGTGTTGTGACGGCTGAAGGCGCTGCACGCATCGACGCATACTCCACTACGGGCGCGCTCGTTGGCTCGGCTCGTGCCGACCGTCTGAGCGTCGACACAAAAGGTCTGCTCATCGTTGTGGCTACAGGTGCCGACGGCAACCGCACGATAAGCAAGATTATTGCAAAATAGCATTCTGACACTCACGTCAATACACAGCGAAGGCTGCCCCGCCAGGAGCAGCCTTCGCTTTTTGTTACATCTCCATTAATTCTGGTTTTAACAAAAAATCAATAAGACCAATTGTTATTATACCCAACTGGTTCCTCTTTGGTTTTATATAATCCTTGACTATTATTATTTTTTTAAAAGCGTCGTCAATGTTCAGTAGAGAATTTGACTCTTGTCGTTCTTTTGAATCTGTTGGCATAATAAACGCTGACTGTATATAATATCGCTGACTACCACGATTCGCCACAAAATCAACCTCATATTGTTTTCTTATTCTTTTTCCTTCACTGTTCAATGGCCTTGTTTCCACCATCCCGACATCTACAGAATAACCTCTTATTCGCAATTCGTTATAGATTACATTTTCCATAATATGGTTTTCTTCCATCTGCCTAAATCCTAAAATAGCATTTCGAATACCCATATCCGTGAAATAGTGTTTTGCCAGCGTGTTTATGTATTTTTTCCCCTTTATATCATAACGAATTGACTTTTCTATTAAAAATGCATCCTCAAGATATGACAAATAAGTATTTATTGTCTTGCTTGACAGTGTGACATTTTTGACACTCTTGAACGTGTTCTCCAATTTTGAAGGATTTGTTGGAGAACCTATCGTGGACGCTATGATTTGCAAAAGTTCTTGCAGTTCTGAATCGCATCGTATTGAGTAACGATCCTTTATATCTGTGAGATATACTTTGGCATACAAATCCTTTAGATATGATTCCTTTGCTTCGTCAGTTGACAAACTTAAAACAAGTGGTAGACCTCCATAAGTATAATAATCATTCCAAACATCAATGGGATGTCTTTGGTCTACAGACATAATTTCGGCAAAAGAAAGAGGATGCACACAAATTTGAGTTCCCCTACCTCTGAATTCTGTTATTATGTCTGTCGACAAAAATTTAGAATTACTTCCCGTCACATAAATATCAGCATTCTCTATTTTAAGATAACTATTAAGAACATCCTCAAAGTCTTTAACACACTGAACCTCATCCAACAATATGTAATACATATCATTATCTTTCATTTTTGAGTCAATATGAGCCAACAAGACATCCGGATTCCGCAGATTCTTATTTCGACGATCTTCCAAATCAACTTGGATGATATGGTTGTCATCGACTCCCACATTTCTCAAATGCTCCTTAAACAGTTTGAATAAGAGATACGACTTCCCACATCTTCTTAAACCTGTGATTATTTTAATCAAGCCATTATGCTTACTTGCAATAAGCCTATTAAGATATATGTCACGATTTATCACCATTGCTATTTCAAATTATTGGTACATGTACCATGTTTTGGAAATACAAAAATAGTGATTTTATTTTATAACTCCTTACATTGGCTATAAAATCTGACTATACCTGAATGTGTTGACAGATTTGAGGGCGATTAACTAATGTCGTTTACACCGTTAAGAACGATTCTCTATTTTTCTTTACAACCTCGGCTTTTGGATGCCGTTGGTAAGGCATAGGGGAAACGGGTTTGTGAGGAACAATCCGCCAGCCATAGACTTCTGCATCACACTGAAATCGCATACCCACTCTTCTGTCTCGGCATAGGTTATATTGCCGACCCTCATCTCGTTGTGACGCATCTACACTTTCGTGTTTGAACTCTCAAAAGTGCCAACTTTTTTCTGCCCCGCCAGGAGCAGCCTTCGCTTTTTGTTTTATTGGTTACTGCCGGGCTGCGACGTCTTTCTCTATCCAACGAGCCACGCAGTCGTCATCGTTGCTCTGCGTCACCTCGTCGGCTACATGGCGAACCTCCTCGACCGCGTTCGACGGAGCGATAAACAAGTCGGCGACCTTGCGCATCGACAAATCGTTGGGACTGTCGCCAAACACGACGACCCGGTCGGCGCCGACCTGCTGCTTCAACCGCTCTACAGCGCGTGCCTTCGACACGCCTTCTGCCATCACCTCAAGAAATCCCACCTTAGAGTTGAAGATGTCGCGATAATAAGTCATCTCGCATTTCAGCCGGCTTTTGGCTTCGTTGTACACATTTCCCATCTTCTCATAGTCGCCGGCTACAAAAACGAGCATCGTATGCTCCTTTTTGGCTACAGGCATTGAGTTCTGAAAAAGGAAACGCTTGTATGGAGAGTTGCGGCGCTGGCTCACAAAACGTCGCTCATAGTCGTCCATCGTCGGCAGATGGTAGGATTCTATCACCCTGCCGTTATACGTGTAGAAAAACGGACGGATACCATACTTCCGGCTCAACTCCGACAGACATTCAACATCCTCCGGACGCAGATATGTCTGGTTGATAAGCCCATCCTGCCACATGGCGGCTCCGGTCATCACGATATACGGCAGGCGGCTGTCGATGCCGTGCATCAGCTGCACCACGGTGGCAGGGGTGCGCGCGGTGGCGATTGAGAAATTGATGCCATTGTCGGCGATGAGACGGTTGAGCATGTCGCGGCTTGCTGCCGACACTTGCGACTGGCTGTTGAGCAGTGTCCCGTCAAGGTCTGATATATATAGTGTCTTTTTTGTCATAATTCTATTTCTTTACAATCAGCGCGCTGACCTCAAACAGCAGATACAGAGGCAAGAACACTATCATCAGCGTGAACGGGTCGCCGGTTGGCGTTATCACGGCGGCAAGCACAAGCAGCACCACGACGGCGTGGCGGCGGTAGCGGCTGAAAAATTTACGACGAAGGATGCCGATGGCCGACAGGGTCCATGCCAGCAGCGGTAGCTCAAAAACAAGTCCCATGACAAGGTTGAGCATCAAGAAATTGTCCATATAAGAGTCGAGCGACAGCTGATTGTGGATCGTGCTGCTCAACTGATATGTGAAGAGGAAGCGCATCGTGATGGGAAACACGAGGAAATAGCCCACCGCAACACCAAGATAAAACATCACCGTGCCAAGCGCGAACGCGATTCGCGCTCCGCGCACCTCCTTCTCGTAAAGTGCCGGTCGGACAAACGTCCACAGCAGATAAAGCAGCACGGGAAACGCAAAAACAACGGCAAGCCACAACGACAGATTGATGTGTGTGAAAAACTGAGCCGTCAGATTATAGTTGATGATTTCAACGTTGAAATCGCTGGTCGAAAACGCCTCAAGTCCGGGAATGTTGCCCGTAATGTCGGCAAACAGACGATAAAGGGCAAAATCGCCGTGGCACGGCGCCATTATGACGTTGTCGAAAAGCCACGGCATAAAATAGAAGAAGCCGGCCATAAAAACGGCAAGCACTCCAGCCATCTTGAACAGCACCTTACGCAGGTCGTCAAGATGTCCCCAAAAACTTTTGTCAGTCTCCGCCATAGGCGAGCCTGTTATTTCTTCTTATCGGTATTATTGTCGACTGGCTTGTCGATTTCTTCCTTCACTTCGTTCATTCCATCCTTGAAGGAACGGATACCTTTTCCGATGCCGCGCATCAGTTCCGGAATCTTACGTCCTCCGAACAAAAGAAGAACCACCAAAGCGATGATTATAACCTCACCGCTGCCAATACCCATAAGGCCTAACAATACGTCACTCATATTTCTTATTTTTTCTGATTCAAAGATAGTGCAAATCAAGTGAAAAACCGTGCAATTCGAGTGAAAAACATTCAAACTTGTTTGAAAATGTTTTCCCGAACCGCAGCCATTCTTATCATTTAGACGGAATATGCCGTATTTTGCGCTTTGAAACAATGGCAACGTTGACTATCGCCGCGGAGCGATGACTCTTTGTCGTAACCCGGCGCACTCGCGGTCAAAATCAACCACAAAAAAACAGTCAAAATTTCAGTTTTTGCCACTATTTTCCATCAAAATGCAAACACCTGATTATCAATCATAAACCAACCGCGTTTCCTCAGTTGGCGCATTTTCGTTTCCTCAGTTGGCGCATTTTCATTTCCTCAGTTGGCAAAAACGCCAGCCGTAGGCATAAAAAAATCGGGCAGACAGGCATCCTGTCCACCCGGGAAAAAGTTATGTCTTTATTTTTTAGAATTTATATCCTACGTTGAAAAACAAGGCAATGTTGTAAGCCTTTGTGTTGTCTGCAATATGCAGGAAGCCGTAGCGGGTGTCAAGTCCTACAAGGAATCGGTCGAACTCCAATCCGAGACCGATGCCCATACCCATATCAAAGCGGTTCAATCCATCGTCGCCGAATGTTTTCTCCGACACACTTTCACCACGATAAGACGCTTTTGTCTTGCCACCGACACCGACTGCGAGATACGGACCGGCATTGAACACCACATCGGCGTTCTTCAAACCGAAACGCATTGTTCCCATCAATGGCACCTCAAGATACATTTGGTTTACGTGTGTGTCAAGATCTTTGGCAATGTCCTTTGTATCAACATTTGTTCCTATCTGTTCGAAGTTCACACCTGTGCGGAAGCCGAAGCGTCCCTGAATCGGCATATCCACGCCAAGACCTACACGATAGGCGAAACGTGGAGATGTGCCTGATGAGTGGTCGCCAACCCATGTTGATGTGCCTACTCCGGCATTTATACTCAACGCAACATCCTGCGCGTTCATTCCAATCACTGCACTTACGATTAAAATCGCTGATAAGATAAATTTTTTCATAAAATTTTGTTTTAGTTTGGTCTTATGTCCAAAGAACATCCCATTGGCTTTTTTGTTCAGCACCAAAAGACCAATATGCCAAGAAATACGACTAATCGACTATTTTGCGGCCAGCATCTTGTGTCCGGCGAGGCAATAGAGGCATTTGTGGGGCAGACAATAGGCGTTGCGCAGCTGTATCACTGCCTGCGACACCATGGCATTGTCAATCTTCATGCCGGCGTTGCCAAACATTGTGGTGATATGGTTGTGTTCTGGTTTTAGATTCTCAAGCAAGGCAACGGCTCGTTCCGTCCAATCGTAGTCGTCGGCGGTTTCGGCATACGTGTAGTAGAGCGGTGCGACGGTGTTGATTAGCACGATGTCGACGCTGCTGCGCCCAAGGGCTGCCTGCGTTTCCTGGCTCTCGCGTCCGAATGTGTAATGGTTGCTCCAATAGCCTGTGAGCGTCACGCTGAAGAGCTCGCGTAGGCGCTGCTCGTCGCCTTTGGCTTCAAGCAGGTCTGCCATCAGGCGGAAGCCGTTGTGCACAAAATGGGCAAGCAGGGCGATGCGGCGCCACGGGAAGTTCTGCGGACGCATACGGAATGACTTCCACACAAGTCCTTCAGGGCGGCGCAGTGAGAATTTAGTGCTGAGAAACGCATATTCGCGCTGCAATTGCTCTTGATAGCGGTCGGTGGCTGGACGGTCGAGCAGTCCTGCCTGCCCGAAAAACAGCGCTTCAAGCTGCAGCAATGAGTCGGCGTGCTTGTGCAGCAGGTTGAGCGGAAGGCTTTTGGCAAGCAGTTCGAAGGCATCGCTGTTGGTGCCGAATCCGATGGTGCGTGCGAGCGTGACGTAGCAGGTGTCTTCCCAACTGCCGTGGAAGCGGTCCAGCAAGCCCTTCACGCGGCGGCTCTTGTCGGCAAGCCGCTCGAAGATGAGCGACTGCACCCATTCCGCCACATCGAGACTTGTCATTTCGCGTATCACCTGGCGGCACGGCAGTTCCACGGTGGAATTCACGAGCGCGGCATAGCGGTCGGCAATTTCTGCGGTGCATTCCATCACCATTTGCGGGATGCGCTCGCCGTTGGCGCGCACCACCGGAGCGTCGTCTTTTGCCACGACGTGCAGCACAACGGTATCGTATGCCGGATCGTCGTCGTGCCCATGGCGGTGCCAGTCGGAGGCGCGATAGTGGATTTCCACGTTTCCCGCCCACAGACAGCCGTCAATCTCCACCTTGGCATTGAAGAAGTCGGGACCGGCGTCTGTGTTGCGCCTGCCCGGGTCGATGACACGCACACGGCGTCCGTCGTTGGTGGCGAGCTCGCGCGCGCCCCACAGACGGTGTTCCCACATATATTGCATCAGCATTTCCATGGCAAAAGTCGATTGAGTGTCTACAGCCAGCCGTTGTCGCGATACCAGCGTATGGTTTCTTCCAGACCCTGACGCAGGTCGTAGCGCGGATGGTAGCCGAAGTCGTTGACAGCGGGCGTGATGTCGCACGTCCAGTTGCGCTGGCGCAGGATTTTATATTTGTCGCGGTTGAGTGTGCTTGCCTTGCCCTTTGCAGCGGCAATGCGTTCGGCAATGGCGCATACTATCCCGACAATCCACAACGGGGCTTTCACGGGGACCACAAACCGCTTGCCAAGCAGATGCTTGACGATGCTGCGGAATTCGCTCTGGGTGTATGTTTTGCCGTCGGTGAGCAGATACGACTTGCGGCGCACGCCGGATTCCAGCGCGTCAAACACCGCCGACGCAAGATCCTTGACATAGACAAACGTGAGCAGTTGGCGACGGTAGCCTACGCTGAAGTCAAAGCCTTGCGCTATTGACTTAACCATCAGATAATAATCACGCTCGTGCGGACCGTAGACTCCCGTAGGGCGCATGGCTATATACGGAAAGCCGGCTATCGACTGCAGATAGGTCTCGGCTTTGAGTTTCGACAAGCCGTATTTTGTATTTGCCATCGGTATGCTGTCAGCCGTGAAGGGCGTGTAGCCTTTCTCATCGCCCACACCGAGCACTCCCATCGAACTCATCATAACGAATCCGTCGGGCACGGCATCGAGCGAGCGCAACGTGTCGACAAGCAGCCGCAGACAACCGTAGTTCACACGGTTGAAGTCGTTGAAATTGACACATTTGGTAGCGCCGAGATTGTGCACCACATAGTCCCACGCGCCATGCTGCCGCAATTGGGCTTCGATGGTGGATTTGAATTTATCCCCGTCGGTAAAGTCGAGTTCCACGAAATTGATGCGGCTGTCTTTCAGAAACTCACGCGATGTGGTGGCTCTGACCGCCGCCCACACGTCGTAGCCGCGCCTCAACGCCTCCTCGACAATAAATCCGCCGATAAATCCGCCGGCGCCTGTGACCAATACCTTTTTTGTCATTCTATGTTGTTTGCCGCCGCGCCATCGATTAGGCGAGGCTTAGTTGATATTTCTTTATAAACTCGAGCACTTTGGGGTTGCGTTCCGCAGCCTCTTTCATAAGCTCTGTCTGATTCCAGATTTTTTCGCCAGGCTGACGCTCTCTCACCTTCACCGAGAGCATGACGCTGTCGTTGCTCACGAAGTTGCGGAGCGACTGGAGAATGTCGGGCATAAACGACTCGATTTTATCCTTCTGCGCCGGATTGTCGACAACAAACTCATAATGGAAAGGCTCGCCTGTGGCACTCGGAAATCCCTTTATCATAGCGTTGTAGAGCATCGCCTCTTTTTCATGCTGACGCACAAACTCGCGCCATCCTTCCCGAAAAGCGTCGTCGGTATAAGCCTCACTGCGCGGAGAATTCAGCGGCCGGATGTCATTTTTTTTTTCAGTCTCGGCGGCATTGTTGCCTGCCGGCTGCTGACGTTGTGGCACGGCAGTGCCGGAAATAGGTGCCTTTATCGACACCGATGACAAGCCTGCCACCTTGCCGCCAGGCGTTGCCTGAGGACGTGGTGCCGGTGCTGGCCGCACCGGACGCACCGGCTGCGCTACAGGCGCCTGCGGTTGCGGAGCCGCCTGAATCGGTTGCGGCGCTGGCGCGGGAGCTGCCTGGCGCTGCTGCGCCGGTGCAGCAGGGGCTGCCGGAGCAACCTTTCTCAGCGGTTGCGGAGCGGTCGGAGCGGCTGTCTCTCCGCCAAAGAGTTGGCATATCTTGATAAGCGTAAGTTCGACAATGAAACGCTTGTTGGTTGCATTGATATAGTTAAGGTCGCACGTGTTGCAGAGATCCATAGCCTGATACAGCTTGCCGAGCGGACAGCGTGCCGCCTGCTGCTTGTAGCGTTCCGCTATCTCGCCTGTCACTTCCATCAGCGGCACCAGTTCCGGCGAGTGGGCCACGACAAGTTCGCGCAGATGCGCCGCAACACCGTTGATAAACACCCTCGAGTCAAAACCGTGGTCGCGCACGTCTTTGTAGACGAGGAGCGACTGCTCGACATTGTTGTCGGCAAAAGCGTCGACAAGACGGAAATAATAGTCGTAGTCAAGGACGTTGAGATTGTCGATGGCGGCACGATAGGTGATGTTGCCCATCGATGCGGCTGCCACCTGGTCGAATATCGACAGGGCGTCGCGCATAGCGCCGTCGGCCTTCTGCGCTATCACGTTAAGAGCCTCCGGCTCGGTTGTGTAACCCTCATGGTCGGCAACATATTTCAGCTGCTCGGCGATGTCGGAGGGCGTGATGCGCTGGAAGTCATATTTCTGGCATCGAGAAAGAATCGTTGGCAGAATTTTCTGCCGTTCCGTGGTGGCAAGAATGAAAATCACGTATTTAGGCGGCTCCTCAAGCGTCTTCAAAAAGGCGTTGAACGCCGCAGCGGAAAGCATGTGGACCTCATCGACGATAAACACGCGGTAGCGGCCCGTGACTGGCGGCACCAGCACTTGGTCGGTCAGCTGGCGGATGTCGTCGACGCTGTTGTTTGACGCGGCGTCGAGCTCAATGATGTTGAGCGACCGCTGCTCGTTGAACGCGCGACACGACTCGCACTCGTTGCAAGGCTCGCCGTCGGCCGTCAGATGCTCACAGTTGATGGCTTTCGCAAAGATGCGCGCCATCGTTGTCTTGCCCACACCGCGCTGCCCGCAGAACAGGTAGGAATGTGCCAGACGTCCCGACTTGACGGCGTTTTTCAGCGTGTTGACGAGAGCGTGTTGACCCACCACCGACTTGAACGTCGAAGGACGGTATTTTCTTGCCGATACTATATAACTTTCCATATGACAAAGATAACTTTTTTTTCGCTTTCCACAGTCAAAATCAATTTAAAAACGACACGGCATTGCAGACAGTTGCGGAAAAATCGTTATTTTTGCACTTATGATACTGTCGAAACTGTCGATATTGAACTATAAGAACATCGCCGAGGCAACGCTCGAATTTTCCCCGAAGGTGAATTGCCTGCTGGGCAACAACGGTATGGGCAAAACCAACGTGCTCGACGCGATTTTCTATCTCAGTTTCTGTCAAAGCAGCCTCGCGCGAACCGACGCGATAACCGTGCGCTACGGCGAAGAGTTCATGCTGCTGCAGGGCGAGTATGTGCGGAGCGGAAAGACGGAGCAGATTTCGTGCGCGCTGCAGCGCGGAAAGAAGAAATCCGTGAAACGCAACGGGAAGGAATACCGCCGGCAGAGCGAACACATCGGGCTGCTCCCGCTTGTGATGGTCACTCCGAGCGACTGGAATCTTATCGCCGGCGGCAGCGAGGAGCGGCGACGACTGATCGACCGGATAATATCGCAGGGAAACCACGAATATCTGGAGCAGCTGATTGGCTACAACCGTGCGCTCGAACAGCGCAACGCGATGCTGAAACAGGGCATCGCCGACCCTCTGTTGCTCGAAACCGTCGACACTTTCCTTTGCCAGGCAGCGGCAGCCATCCACAAGGCTCGCCAGCAATGGATTGAAAGGTTCACTCCAATCTTCATGCGCTACTACAACACAATCTCCGACAGCAACGAGCAGGTGAGGCTCGACTACCGCAGCGTGCTCAACACTCAGACAATGGCGGAAGTGCTGCGTCAGAATCTGGAACGCGACCGCGTGCTTGGACACACGTCGATGGGCGTGCACCGCGACGACATCGAGCTGATGCTCGGCGACGAGCTGATGCGCCGCACGGGCTCGCAGGGGCAGTGCAAGACCTACACAATCGCGCTGCGCCTCGCCCAGTTCGACTTTCTGAAAACGGAATGCGGACAGACTCCGATTCTGCTGCTTGACGATATTTTTGACAAACTTGACGCAAACCGCGTGGCAAACATTATGCGCATCGTGTCGGAACCGGCTTTCGGGCAGATTTTTGTGTCAGACACCAACCGCCAGCACCTCGACGAGACTGTGGAGGCGGTGGGTAGCGACTACCGCATTTTCACGGTCGACAACGGTGTGTGCCGACAGGAAGGAGGCATGCAATGAAACGCCGCGACCCCGTGCTTTTAGGCGACGTGATGCGTCAGTTTCTCGACCCCGCGGCGCTCGACGACAACGCCAACCAACAACGCCTTATGGCGTTCTGGCCTGATGTGGTGGGCGAATACATCAACCGGCAGACTGTGCGCCGCTGGATTAAGGACCGCGTGCTGCATGTGGTCATCGTTTCCGCTCCGCTGCGCAACGAGCTGATGCTCAACCGCAGCCATTTGGTGAAACGCCTGAATGAAATCACAGGAGCCGACGTCATCTCCGACATCGTTTTCCACTGAAAACAAAAACGAGACGGCAGCCCGTAAAAATGAGCCTCCGCCTCGTTAAATTCTTTGTCACTTCCGCTTATTCCTGACGCATGCGGCGAGTGAAGTCAGCCATTTTTATAGCCACCTCGGCAGCCTCCGCGCCCTTGTTGCCAAGCGCACCGCCGGCACGATCAAGAGCCTGCTCCTCATTGTCGGTGGTAAGCACGCCAAACACAACCGGCACCTCGCCGTTTGCATTCAACTGAGCCACGCCTTGAGTCACACTGTCGCAAACATAGTCGAAATGCGGTGTGCCGCCACGAATCACGCAGCCAATCACAATCACAGCCTCGACATTTACATTGTCGATCATGCACGCCGCGCCATAAGTAAGCTCCACCGTGCCCGGCACATGCTCAACGAGGATATTGTCGTCGGTGTAGCCCTCGGCGTGAAACACATCGAGCGCGCCCTTCAACAAAGCCTCCGTCACTTGTGGATTCCACTCAGCCACGACAATTCCGACGCTGAAACCGTCCAATTTTGGCAAATTAGCCTTATGCCCTTCCTGGGCTCTCAATTCTGTTGACATAGTATGTACGTTTTTTTTGTTTCGCTCTACAAAGGTAATGCAAAATAAAATAACTCATTTATTGTGGAGAGAATTATTATACGGCGTTTCATCCTCGGCGGCAAGGGAAATGTCGGTTCGCTCCACTGCATTGTCGTCGAGATAGATGCCACAGAGCGTCTGCTCGATGCTGCGCAACGTAGCGGCTCGTTCGCGAGGCTTCAGCTGGCATTCCCACACCTGAATCACGTGCCAGCCCATACGCCTCAACTCCATCCGGTCCCGAGCATCGCGCGCCTGATTGCGCTCAATCTTCTGCTGCCAGAAGCCGGCATTTGTCTTCGGCAGGCGGAAATAGCGGCACCCCTCATGCCCATGCCAGAAACATCCGTTTACGAAAATCACCGTACGGTAGCGGCCAAGCACAATGTCGGGCGTGCCCGGCAGAGCGCGCACGTTCTTGCGATAGCGGAATCCCCGGGAAAACAGGTAGTGGCGCACCATCGTTTCCGGACGCGTGTCGCGGCTGCGGATGTGCGACATGCAGCGATGCCGTTGCTCGGCTGTCATTGTGTCAACCATACTAATCTTTCAAGCACCCTTTTTCGTGCTTTTTTTGTTCATTTTTTGCTTATGCAAGCAAATCATTTAACCTACATACAGGCAAGCCTTTACACACTTTCACTTGGCGATTTGGCCATGTTTTGCTTGGCGATTTGGCCATATTATTTTGACAGCGTGAGGCGCACTTTGTCGGGGGTTACGACAAGGCGGGCATTGGCGCCTTCGATGATTGGAAGGTTGTAGTCGACATGCCCCACCGGGAAGTTGTAAGCCACCGGGAAATCGTAGTCGGCAACCATCCGCTGCACCATATCGTACATATTGTCGAAGTCCTTCGACGGCTTGTATTCGGTGAACTGCCCAACAATCAACGCACGCGTAGAGGCTAGCGTGCCGTTAAGACGCAAATGGTAGAGCATGCGCTCTATGCTGTAGATAGCCTCGTCGATGTCCTCAATGAAGAGGATATGGTCCTTGCGGAGCAAGTTGAACGGTGTGGACAGCAGTCCGCTCAGCACGGCGATATTGCCTCCGTAAATTCTGCCTTCAGCCTCGCCAAGACGGTTGTGAGGGTCGGCCGCCACTTCATAGTCGGGCATGGTGCCGGTAAGGATGTCGCGGAGCGCGCGGCTGCATTCGTCGTCGGGACGCTCGGTCAGATGCTTGCACATCAGCGAGTGTATGCTTGCCACGCCATCGCGGGCCAACGCTGCATGGAAGGCCGAGATGTCGCTGAATCCCATCACCCATTTAGGGTCGCGGCTCCACAATCCCGGCTCGAAATGCTCGAGCAGATGCACCACTCCGTATCCGCCACGGCTGCACATTATGGCACGCACCGACGGGTCGGCGAGCGCCTGACGGATGTCGGCTATACGCTCTTCCGCCGTTCCGCTGTACGAACCGTTCACGCCTTTGCAGTGCCGACTCACTACGGGGCGGAATCCCCAACTCTCGATTGTCCGGCATGCGCTGTCGACCAGCTCCGGTTTGATTGCACTTGCCGGCGAGAGAATCGCCACGGCATCGCCTTGTCTCAATGGCTTTGGATATATCATATTGTCTTAATTTACTTGTACTTTAATACCTTTCTGGCGGAACACTTCTGCGATGCGCTCCAACTCGTCGCGCTCCACTTTCTGCAGGCGCTGCTCCGGTGTCGGACGGTCGAGCGAGTAGAGCATCACCTCTGCCGGCTCAATCTCAAGATAAGCCTTCAGCAACGCCTGAATCTCGGCATCGGTGGTGTTGTCGATGCGCACGCCGTCGTGCTCGCCACGCACCATCATAGTCTGGACGATGCACTGATGGCGGAATTTTTTAAGATGTCCAACCACGTGCTCCACCGTAAACTCCTTGTTTGCCGGACGGTCGATAAGGCGCATCGTGGCGTCAACCGCCGAGTCAAGTTTCAGAATGTTGTTGTCCACCTTTAGAAGCGCCTCGGCAACAGCCGGACGGTCAATCATCGTGGAATTTGACAAAACGCTGATTTTCACCGAAGGGTAATACTTGTTGCGCAAAGCTATCACATCGTCGACCACGCCTCCGAAGTCAGGGTGCAACGTTGGTTCGCCGTTGCCTGAGAAAGTGATTACGTCAAGACGGTCGCCGGCGGCATGCATCGCCTTCAGTTTGTCTTCCAGAGCCGCGCGCACCTCCTCGCGGGTGCTTATACCAGCCTTTCCCGCGCCCTGGGCATTGTAGCCAGCCTCGCAGTACAGGCAGTCAAACGAGCAGATTTTACCATCGTTTGGCATCAGGTTAACGCCGAGCGACGTGCCGAGCCTGCGGCTGTGGATTGGTCCGAAAATCGTGTCGTGAAACAGTATTGTCACCATATTTCTATTCCTTTCTCAATAATTCGTTGAACAAATCTATATACTTACGCGCCATCGCACCGTATGAAAACCGCGCCGCCACGCTGTCGTGGAGAGCCTTGCGGTCGACACTCTGCGACACCGCCCACAAGATGCCCTCGGCAAGGCTGTCGGCATCGGGATAGGCGGCGAGCCATCCGTCGCGCCGATGCGTGATTATGTCCGACTGGCCTCCGTGGTCAAACGCCACGGCAAGGCATCCGGCAGCCTGTCCCTCGGCAAGCGTCATGCCAAACGTCTCGAAATGCGACGACGACACAACCACATCGCCTGCCGCCATCAGGTCTGCCACCTTTTCAGGAGCCACCGCGCCAACCCACCGGTAAGGCAGTCGTATCTGTCCGAACAGCGACTCGTCGCGGATAGAGCCGAAAAGCTGCAGCTCGATGTTGCAGTCGGGATGACTGTCGGCTATGACGTTTGCCGCCTCGATGAGCAGTCCGAACCCTTTCACGGGGTCGTCAAGTCGCGCCGCGCCCATCGTCACCACCTTCTTGTCTTTGTTTCCTGTACGCTGCCAACTGTAGCTGTCGACCGCCATCGCATTGTGGATCACCGACACCGCCCTGCCCTCAAGCAGCGCGCTGCGGCGGCAACAGTCGGCAAGCCATCCGCTGACAGCCACAAAATGGATGTCGGCATTGTCGTATATGCGTTTTTTCCGCTTCCACACACGGTGCGACAGGTCGTTGCCATAAGGGAAACGCATAAACCTGCAATGTCCGCACTCGCGCTCATAGCCGTCGCAACCATAGGCATGGTGGCAGATTCCCGTCATGCACCACATATCGTGCAGCGTCCACACCAACCGCTTACCCATTGCGGCAAGTCGCCCGACGTCGGTGAGCGACAGCATCCCCTGGTTTATCCAATTGAGACACACCACATCGGCTGAACGCAGCCACGGATGCGACAGCACATCGACACCATAGCGCGCCATCGACACCTTAAACAGGTCGCGGCGGTTCAAGCCGTTTGCGGCGAAGATGCCTATGCGCTCGCGCAGGAAAGCCCAACGGCGCTGCTCCGCCGTTCCCGCCACATCGACAAGCGGGTCGGCTGTAGAACGGTCGACAACAAGCATACGGGCATCAACACCCTCCCCAACAAGGGCGTGCAGAAGCCTCCAGCTGGCAATAGCCGCGCCGCCATGGGCGTCGGCAGTGTTGAGAATCACCACCTTCATTTACGTCCCCTCCGCAGCATCGCACCGATGTTGAGATGCTCTTTTTTAACAATCATCATGGCAAACACACAAAGCATTGCGGTGTTGACCACAAGTTGCAGCATCGTGTTGCCAACTTTCAGATATTCAGCCACAAAATAAAGCACCGCAGCCACGGCTACGTATGAGAGAATCGACTTCAAATCGTAGTCGATAGGATTTTTCTTCTGTCCTACAATATAAGACATCACCATAGCCACGCCATAGCCGGCCACGCCAGCCCAGGCGCATGCCATATATCCGAACTTGGGCACAAGCAGCACATTCATGGCAATCAGCACGGCGCATCCCACAAAAGAGAACAACGCGCCCCAAAGCGTCTTGTCGATGAGCTTGTACCAGAACGACAAGTTGAAATAAACGCCCATCAGAATTTCCGCCGCCATCACAATCGGCACCACACGCAATCCAGCCCAATATTCCGGATTCGGGGCAATGACGTGTTTGAGCACATCGATGTAGAACACCACGCAAAGGAATGCCAGCAGCGTGAAGATCACGAAATATTTCATCGCCTTGGCATAAAACTCCTTGCTGTCCTTGTCGCGGCTCTTGCTGAACACAATCGGCTCGTAGGCATAGCGGAAAGCCTGTGTCAGCAAAGCCATAATCATGGCAATCTTGCTCGCCGCGCCGTAGATGCCGAGCTGCATCTTTGCATCGCTGCCAACATAGACATGGCTGAATATAATCTTGTCAGCCACCTGATTAAGGATTCCGGCGATGCCAAGAATCAATATCGGATACGAGTAGTTGAGCATACGCTTCGCCAGCTGCCCGTCGAAACCGCCGCCAAGCTTTATGAGCGGCAGCATCAGCAGCATTATCGTGCCGGTGCAGACAAGGTTGAACAAGAAGGCACAAGCCACATCGCTGCCTCCGAGAAACACGTAGTAGACAATGTTTAACGCTATGTTGAGCACAATGAAGAGCAGCTTCAACGCCACGAAGTGAAACGGGCGCTTGCGGTAGCGCAGATAAGCGAACGGGATGCATTGGAAAGCGTCCATAGCCACAACACCCATCATCATACCTATATACGAAGGATGGTCGGCATAGCCCATGGCACCTGCAATCTGCGGCAGAAACGCCAGTCCGAGCGCCACAAACAGCAGCGACGTGGACCCCACCATAATCAGCGTTGTTGAATAGACCCTGCGCGGATTCTCCTCCGCCTTGTTCACATAGCGGAAAAATGTGGTTTCCATTCCATAGGTGAGAATCACCATCAGCAACGCCACCCACGCATACACCTCGGTGACAACGCCATAGCCACCCGAACGTGCCGACATCGCCGTGACGTAGATAGGCACAAGAAGATAGTTTAGAAATCGCCCTACGATAGAACTGACACCATAGATGGCAGTGTCTTTTACCAATGATTTTAATCCAGCCATTATTCTCTGTTTTTTATCATTATTATGGTTGCAAAGGTATACATTATTACGAGCATAGACAACAAAAGCGTCCAAAGTCGACCAGCTAAAAACATCGGCGGCGAGACCCGCAATATGGAGCATCCGCCGCCGATTGTTTCTTTCGCAACCACCTATAGCGCCGCCGCTACCTTTCCTACCCTCGCCAGTTTCGCCATAAACGTTTTGTCTGTTTTAGCAGTCTGCAGATTATACCGCAATTGTATTTGCAACAACGGTTCCGCATTGACCCCGAGCGCCGCCTCAAACAGCAACGCTGTTTTCTCCGACAACGGTCTATGCCCATTCAAGATTTCGTTTAATGCCGAATAAGCAATACCCATCTTCTCTGCCAACTTTCGTTGTGACAGGCCTCGATATTCAATCTCATCTTTCAAAATTGTGCCTGGATGAGTAGGATATGCCGGCGTCATACTGTTTGCCGTCATATTTTCTTTCCAAAAGCACGACGGCGCTTGTGCTGGCGCGTCTCGAAATATTGCCACTGCGACTGCACCTTCGTGTTCAGCTCCAACTCCGGATTGCTCTCGGCATATTTGAAGCCATATTTTTGGAAATACGGAATCAAGTCGGTGAACAGCAATGCGTTTACGCCCTTGCTCTGATATTCCGGCTTGATAGCCACAAGCAGAAGGTCGACCGTGTCGGTCACGTTGAAATACATGGCGCGCATCAGATGCCACCATCCGAACGGCAACATTCGTCCATGCGACTTCTGCAACGCCCGCGACAACGACGGCAAAGCCACGCCCACACCGATAACCTCGTTGTTGGAGTCTTTTATCACACAGAGCAGGTCGAGGCGCAACAGGCGCAGATAAATCTTCACATAATAGTCAATCTGACGGTCGGTCAGTTTGGTAAACTCAAACAGCTTGGCATAAGCCTCGTTGATAAGGTCGAAGAACGGACGTCCCACCTCGCGGACAACCTTCTTGCGGTTGGTGTATTTCTCCACGTGCAGCCCATATTTCTTCTTCACTATCTCGGCGATGCGCTGATGCTTCTCAGGGATAGCGTCGGGCACGGTCATCTGAAATTCCACCCAGTCGGCGCGTTTTTCAAATCCCATGCGCTCCATGTGCTTGGGATAGTATGGGTAGTTGTAGATGGTGGCCATCGTCGACAATTCATTGAAGCCCTCGATAAGCATTCCCTCATAGTCCATATCGGAAAATCCGAGCGGACCAATAATCGTTTCCATTCCGCGCTCCTTGCCCCATGCTATGGCAGCGTTGAAAAGCGCGTCGCACACTTCCTCGTCATCGATAAACTCCACAAATCCGAAACGCATCTCCTTCTTGCCTCGCTGCTCGTTTGAGAGGCGATGGATGATTGCAGCGATGCGTCCCACAGGCTTGCCGTCGCGGAAAGCCATAAAATACTCAGCATCACACAACTCAAACGCAGGGTTCACGTCGGGCGACAGCGTGTTGACATCGTCCATGCGCAACGGCGGCACAAAGCAGTCGTTGCCTTTATACATATCCGTGCCAAACTGCACAAACTTTTTCAGTGACTTCTTATCCTTCGGTATAACTCTGATTTCTACAGACATATCTTTGTTCTATTTTTTCATTATATCTTCCCATTCGTCCGCGCCTGTCGTGTCAAGACCGTCGCGCGTAAGCCCGTGGCGCAGCATTCCCTCAACAAACCGAGCCACCAGACGCGCATCGCATTCCAGACGATGTGCGGCGTCGGGTGTCCCGTCTGACTCACGCGTCAGCACACCGCTTTTGGTGAACAGCGACACATTGTGCCGGCTGTCGGAAAAAAGGAAATTGTTGCAATAAAATTTTATATGCTCGTTGTAGCAGGCACGGGCGTCTGCCTTTCCGAATATTTTCATCATATCGCTCTCGCGGGCGATGACCACATCGGCGACCTCAAGATTTTCAACGATAGCCGGCATCACACGCGTTATGCGGCTGCACAGCTCAGGCTTGAAACCCGGCAGATAGACGATTATCGCCTTGCGGTCCTGAGCATACGCCAACAATTCAGAGAGCGGCTGGCGCACGCTTTCCTCCACAGAGAAAAACGATCCGAACACCACGATGTCGTTCTCCTCGATTTTCGGCCACAGCACGTCAAACCTCGAGTCGGGGTATTTCACATACTCCGAGAAACGCTCGTTGCCCTCCTTGTCGCGGAAAATCAGCGACACCTGCGACTGCCCTTCCGTAAACCGGTCGACCGACTTCACGCCCACACCGTTTTTCTTCAACGTGTCAACAATCATGTCGCCCACGCCGTCGGTGGCACATTCACTTACGAATTCCACTTCCACGCCGTCGTGGCTCAGCGTCATTGCCATGTTTGCAATGCGTCCGCCGACAAACGAACACACCTGCCTCCCCTCCTCATGCAGGATGTCGAGGCAAGCCTGTCCCACTGCAATGACCTTGCTCACCGTTGTTCCTCCTTTTCCTCACCACGGCTCTTCTTGCCGAGATACCCGCCATGATGGCGCAGCGCATACTGCTCCTTTGTGAATCCCGTGGTGCGCATCGTTTCCACAACGAGCACGTCGCCAATGACAGTCATCAGCGTTGTCGACGTGGTAGGAGTCAGCCCGAGCGGACAAACCTCCGGAGCGTTGCCCGTCCAAAGGCACACATCCGCCGACTGAGCCAGCTCACTGTCGGCATTTCCCGTAATCACGATAATCTGCAGCTGCGGATTCAACCGCTTTGCAAGCGTCACCAGCTCCACAATCTCGCGCGTCTTACCCGAATTCGAGAGCAGCAGCATGATGTCGTTCTCCTGCATCACGCCCAAGTCGCCATGCTGCGCCTCGCTCGGGTGCAGGAACACGGCAGGGATTCCCGTCGACGCAAAAGTCGTTGCAATGTTCATGGCAATCTGTCCAGCCTTGCCCATACCCGATGTTATAAGTTTTCCGTGGCGGTTCCACACCTGCTCCACAATCATTCCTACAGCACGCTCATATCCGTCGGTCACCGGGATTTCCGCCACCGCACGGCTTTCGTGAGCGAGGATGTCGCGCATACACTGTTTGATGTCTGTCATATCTGTTGTCAGTCTTTTGATTCAATCAAGTTGCGTCCTTCATACTCGCAGATGGCTTTCACCCACGCAGCCGGAAGGCATTTCGATTCCTGCGTATCCACGTCGAACGCCACCATCACCGTCGCGCATTCGCTCTTCACCTCCTTCGTGACAGTGTTTACGATGCGCTGGTGCACTTTGAAACTCTTCTCGCGGATCGACTCCACACGGGTCACGACCGACACCGGCTCGCCGAATCGCATCGGGGCGTAGAAGTTGCAGTTCACGTTGGCAATCACCACGTCGGGCCGCGTCCAGTTCATCTGACCTTTGCGGATGGTGGTGAAATAAGCCGATTTACCGAGGTCGTAATAGGTGAAAAACACAGAGTTGTTGACGTGTCCGAGCACATCGATGTCGTTAAAACGCATCTGCACCGGGATAGAGTGCCTGAACGCCGGCTTTGACTCTACCTTTTCAAGATTTTTCTCTTCCATTTCTTTCCTCCTTTTTTGCTGCCGGGCAAGCCCGACATCAATATGCAAAATTACTCAGATTTCCTCAATATTCAAAGCGTAGCTTTTATAATGTCATTATTCAATGACAATAAACAAACTTTTTTCGTTCTATATTTGCAGAAATTTATGTTTTTTGTGTAAGTTTGCAAAAAACGTCTCGCAATGGATTTCAACAAGACAATCAACCGCTGGCACACCGGCTGCGTAAAATACGACGGTCTGCAGCAAAACTACGGTCGAAGCGACCTTTTGCCGCTTTGGGTGGCTGATATGGATTTCGAGGTGTGTCCCGCCATCACAGAAGCTCTGCGCCACAGGCTGGAGCACCAAGTGTTCGGCTATTCGATAGCACCCGACAGTTATTGGCAGTCGATACAGGATTGGCTGCTCAACCGCCATGGATTCAGCGTGGAACGCGACGAGCTGACATTCATTCCCGGCATTGTCCGCGGACTTGCGATGGCACTTCAAGTGTTTACCGACAAGGGCGACAAGGTGCTGATACAACAGCCCGTCTACCATCCGTTCCGCATCATCATCGAGGGCAACTGCCGCAAGGTGGTCAGAAATCCGCTGCGCTTCTGCGACGACGGACACGTAGAGATGGACTTCGAGCTGCTCGAGCGCCAGTTTGCCGAGGAGCGTCCGCGCATGATGATTCTCTGCAATCCGCACAACCCCGGCGGATTTGTATGGAGCCGCGACGAGCTGGCACGTCTTGCCGACCTCTGCGCCGAATACGGCGTGCTGGTGGCGAGCGACGAAATCCACGGCGACCTTGAGCTGTTTGGCAACCGCTACACCCCGTTTGCCTCCGTTTCCGACGCAGCGGCGCAATGCAGCGTCACGTTTGGCGCGCCGTCGAAGACATTCAACATCGCCGGCATCGTAAGTTCGTGGTGTGTGGTGAAAAATCCGGCACTCCGCCGCAAATTCTTCACCTGGCTCACAGTCAATGAATACAACGTGCCCACATTCGTGCAGACCGTAGCCACCGAAGCCGCCTACACCAAAGCAGCGGGATGGCTCGACGAGGCGTTGCGCTACATCGAGGACAACATCCGCTACACGGAGCAATTTCTGGCGGAGCGGATACCGCAAATCCGCGCCATGCGCCCGCAGGCGTCGTTCCTCGTATGGCTCGACTGCTCGGCATTGGGACTGAAAGGCAAGGACTTGGTCGACCTGTTTGTCGACAAAGCACACCTGGCCCTCAACGACGGCGAGATGTTTGGCACCGGAGGCGAATGCCACATGCGGCTCAACGTGGGCTGCTGCCGCACAACGCTTGAAAAGGCGCTCCGCCAACTGGAGGACGCCGTCAATAAAAACTTAAAAAAAGGATGAAATATAACGACGAAGAAGACAAATGTTATGGCATCGCCGGAATGGCGATAGGTATTTCAATCTGGAACGGAGAGAACCTGCTCTACCAAATCGACATTGACGACGATGAGCACGGCTACATCTCGTTTACGCCCGACTATTATTTCTCAGGCAATCCCGCAGTGTCGCCCGTGGAATCGTGGCACGCCACGCTCAAGCACTACCAGATGACCGTAGGCATGCTCATCGCCAACTTGTTCTGCCGCAATCTGCCGGCAGGCAAGCCGACGCAATACGCCGACGCCAAGAAAGCGATTTTCAGCACCGTGGCAGATGAGGGCAAACGCACCTGCCAATTGGATGACGATGAGATAAGAAGCATGTTTCAGGAAACGTTCAACTATCTGGAGCAGGTGTTCCGCAACCCGTCGGTGCGCAAAATAGCACACGAGTTTGCACAACATCTGAAAGACAGCCGACGGCTGTCGCACTATGAGGTGAAACAACTCCTCGGCATGATAAGCGAAGACTAAGATTCGGAACAAAAAAACAACGACTAAAATTATGAAAATAAGGAATTTACTCCTAACCGCCGCAGCCGTGACAACAGCTGCGGTGGCGATGACGTCGGGCGGCAGCGCCGACGATGTGATGACACGCAGCGCCGACGGCACCTACGTGGTCAACACCACCACACTTGCGCCCACCGTCAAAGGCTATGCCGGCGCCACGCCTCTGAAAATCCACATCAAGAACGACCGCGTTGTGAAAATCGAGGCACTTCCCAACCGCGAGTCGCACAACGTGTTTCTGCGCGCCGAGAAAGGGCTGTTCGGCAAATGGACAGGCAAACAGGTCGGCAAGGCATCGAAACAGAAAGTAGACGCCGTCAGCGGCGCCACCTACTCGAGCAACGCCATAAAAGAAAACGTGAAACGCGGCCTTGCCTACTATCGCAAGCACAAGAAATAACCAAAAATCACACCTTTTTTTGCAGAACAAGCGGTTTATGCGTAACTTTGCAAACTGCAACCCTTTATAAGGTGTGCTTACAACGTTTGATAATAACAAATTGAAAGATATATGAACGTATTGGAGTTAAGCGAACAAGAGATTGTGAGACGCAACAGTCTCGCCGAACTCAGAAAGATGGGAATAGAGCCTTATCCCGCTGAGGAATATGTAGTTACAGGACACACAAAAGAGATTAAGGAAAACTTCAAAGACGACGCCGAGCCACGCGAAGTGAGAATTGCCGGCCGCATCATGAGCCGCCGCATCATGGGCAAAGCCTCGTTTATGGAACTGCAGGACTCCGAAGGCCGTATCCAGGTTTATATCAGCCGCGACGACCTTTGTCCGGGAGAAGACAAGGACACCTACAACATTTTCTTCAAGAAACTGCTCGACATCGGCGACATTGTCGGCATCGAGGGATTTGTGTTCCGCACACAGATGGGCGAAATCACCGTTCACGCCAAGAACATCAAGATGCTCAGCAAGTCGCTGCGCCCACTTCCAATCGTCAAGATGAAAGACGGCAAGGCATACGACGCCTTCGAAGATCCGGAGCTCCGCTACCGCCAGCGCTATGTTGACCTCATTGTCAACGACGGCATCAAGGACATTTTCCTTCAGCGCGCCACCGTGCTCCGCACCCTTCGCAGCGTGCTCGACGAGGCAGGCTACACCGAGGTTGAGACCCCGACCCTTCAGAGCATCGCCGGCGGAGCAAGCGCCCGTCCGTTCATCACCCATTTCAACGCACTCGACGTTGACATGTACATGCGCATCGCAACCGAGCTCTATCTGAAACGCCTCATCGTCGGCGGTTTCGAGGGCGTTTATGAAATCGGCAAGAACTTCCGCAACGAGGGAATGGACCGCAACCACAACCCGGAGTTCACCTGCATGGAGCTTTACGTTCAGTATAAAGACTACAACTGGATGATGTCGTTCACAGAGAAGCTGCTCGAGACTGTCTGCATCGCCGTAAACGGCTCTACAGAGCGCAAGGTAGGCGACAACGTCATCTCGTTCAAGGCGCCTTACCGCCGTCTGCCTATCCTCGACGCAATCAAGGAGAAGACAGGCTTCGACTGCAACGGCAAGAGCGAGGAGGAAATCCGCGCATTCTGCCTCGAAAAGGGACTTGAGGTTGACGAGACATTCGGCAAGGGCAAGCTCATCGACGAACTCTTTGGCGAGTTCTGCGAGGGCACATTCATTCAGCCTACATTCATCACCGACTATCCGGTCGAGATGTCGCCGCTTACAAAGATGCACCGTTCAAAGCCGGGACTCACAGAGCGTTTCGAGCTTATGGTCAACGGCAAGGAGCTTGCCAATGCCTACTCAGAGCTCAACGACCCAATTGATCAGGAAGAACGCTTCGTAGAGCAGATGCGTCTTGCCGACAAGGGCGACGACGAGGCGATGATTATCGACAAGGACTTCATCCGCGCGCTCCAGTACGGTATGCCTCCGACAAGCGGCATCGGCATCGGCATCGACCGTCTTGTGATGCTCATGACCGGACAGACCACAATCCAGGAAGTGCTGTTCTTCCCGCAGATGCGTCCGGAGAAAGTTGTGAAACGCGACCATGAAGACGCCTACACCACCCTCGGCATCCCAGCAGAATGGGTAGCACCGCTGCAGAAGGCAGGCTATCTCACCGTTGACAGCCTCGACGGCGCCAATCCAGGCAAAGTGCATCAGGAAATTTGCGGACTCAACAAGAAATTCAAACTCGGCCTCACCAATCCGTCGGTCGACAACGTCGCCGCTTGGATTGATGCCGTGAAGAAATAAACAATCCATAATGGCTTTTCCAGGAAAGATTGCAGTGATGGGCGGCGGCAGCTGGGCCACCGCCCTCGCCAAGCTTCTGTTGCAGAACTGCGACAGCATATATTGGTATATGCGCCGCGACGACCGCATAGCCGACTTCAAGCGCACGGGGCATAACCCTGTCTATCTGTCAGACATCGTGTTTGACACCGCGCGCATCAACTTTTCATCGGACATCAACGAGGTGTGCGGCAAAGCCGACACCTTGCTGCTCGCCGTACCGTCTCCCTATCTCAAGGACCACTTGAAGAAAGTAACCGCCGACCTTTCTGACAAATATATGGTAAGCGCCATCAAAGGCATCGTGCCCGAGGACAACACCATCGTCACGACCTATATGTCCGACCATTTCGGCATCAAGCCAGAGCGTCAGATAGTGATAGGCGGACCGTGCCACGCAGAAGAAGTGGCTCTCGGCCGCCGCTCCTACCTCACCGTTGGCAGCCTCGACCCGTCGCTTGCCGCCGCATTCGCCCCATGCCTTCAAGGTCCGGCGTTGCGCACCATCGTGTCGGGCGACGTATCCGGCATTGAATACGGCGCCGTGCTTAAAAACGTTTACGGCATCTGCGGAGGCATCGTCTACGGCTTGAAAAACGGCGACAACTTCCTCGCCATGATCACAAGCAATGCCATCCGCGAGATGGAACGCTTCCTCGCCGCCACCAGCCCCGGCGAGCGCAACATCTGCGACTCCGTGTATCTTGGCGACCTTCTCGTCACGGCATACTCCAAATTCTCCCGCAACCACAATTTCGGCGCCTACATAGGCCGCGGCTATTCTGTCAAAGCGGCGATGATGGAGATGGAAATGGTTGCAGAAGGATACTACGGCACAAAGTGCATCTATGAAATAAACAAACGCTACGGCATCGACATGCCGATTCTCAACTGTGTCTACAGCATACTCTATGAGAAAGTGCCGGCACAGAAAGCCATCGACCGCCTCGCGTTTGAATTGAGATAACGACAACCAATCTATGATTAATAATAACGCTGATTATGAAGAATTTAGAACTAAACATCAAGCATGTGGCAGAATTTGTCACCAAGTCGCAGATTGACGCTTTCAACAGCGCAGCTGCCAACGGACTTGAACAACTCGAAAAAGGCACAGGTGCCGGCAACGATTTCCTCGGATGGATGCATCTCCCCAGTGCAACACCGGAATCGCTTGTAGCCGACATCGAAAAGACCGCCGCCACCCTCCGCAACGACTGCGAATATGTAGTGGCAATCGGCATCGGCGGCAGCTATCTTGGCGCCAAAGCCGTTATTGAAGCCCTCAGCGACTCTTTTGCCGCCTACAAACCGGCAAGCGGCGCACGTGTGATTTTCGCCGGACAGAACATCGGCGAGGACTACACCCACGAGCTCATAAGCCTCTTGAAAGGCAAGAAGTTCGGCATCATCGTGATTTCCAAATCAGGCACAACGACCGAGCCGGCAATCGCATTCCGCATCCTCAAGGAAATGCTTGAGGCACAGGAAGGCAAGGAGTTTGCCTCGAAACACATCGTTGCAGTCACCGACGCCAAGCGCGGCGCGCTCCGCTCGCTTGCCACAGAGGAAGGCTACGCAACCTACGTCATTGAGGACAACGTCGGCGGACGCTTCTCCGTTCTCACACCGGTAGGACTTCTGCCTATCGCCGTTGCAGGCTTCGACATCCGCGCCCTTCTCGACGGAGCGAAGGCAATGGAGGCAGCCACCGCGGCAGCCGACGACAGCAACCCCGCCTACCTCTACGCCAAGACCCGCAACGCACTCTATGCCGAAGGCAAAAAGACGGAGATTCTGGTGAACTACAATCCAAAACTCCACTACCTCGGCGAATGGTGGAAACAGCTTTACGGCGAGAGCGAAGGCAAGGAGCACAAAGGCATCTTCCCAGCCGCTGTCGACAACTCCACCGACCTTCACTCAATGGGTCAGTGGATTCAGGAAGGCGAACGCACCATCTTCGAGACCGTAATCTCCGTAGCCGAGCAACAGCACGAAATGGTGATTCCGAGCGACGCCGCCAACCTTGACGGACTCAACTACATCGCAGGCAAGCGCATCGACGAAGTGAACAAGATGGCAGAACTCGGCACCGTAATCGCCCACGTAGACGGCGGAGTGCCCAACATCCACATCACCCTCGGCTCGCTCACAGAGCGCTGCCTCGGCGAAATCATCTATTTCTTCGAGAAAGCGTGCGGCATCAGCGGCTACATCCTCGGCGTGAACCCATTCAACCAGCCGGGAGTAGAGGCCTACAAGAAGAATATGTTCGCACTGCTCAACAAGCCAGGCTACGAGGCAGAGAGCAAAGCCATCCAGGCGAAACTGAAATAACACGCAAACACCATAAGCAAAAGAGACCGTCACTTGGAATAAGTGGCGGTTTTTTTGTCTAAAGTTTTGCGAAATCAAGTATATTTTGTTTCTTTGTTGTTGCATCTCAGATGCGCCGAAAAAAGAGTATTAACTACAATTCCTACCGCTATGAACGCTTTCGTAGAGAAATGCAACAAGATTTTCGGAGAAACCACTCTCCACTATCATAAATTCGACAACATCGACGCAGTGCCGGAAAACCCATACGAGGCAGGCACCATCGACGATGTGCTGTTCAGAAAGAACTGGATCGACGCCGTGCAGTGGCACATGGAGGACATTATCCGCGACCCAGCCATCGACCCCGTCGAGGCACTCGCGCTGAAACGCCGCATCGACAAGTCGAACCAGGACCGCACCGACCTTGTGGAGGACATCGACACCTATTTCCGCGACCTTTACAGCAACGTCAAGCCGCTTGACGGCGCCACAATCAACACCGAAAGTCCGGCATGGGCAATCGACCGTCTGTCTATTCTCGCACTGAAAATCTACCACATGCGCCAAGAGGCAGAGCGCACCGACGCCACCGCCGAGCACATAGCCAAGTGCACAGCCAAACTGCGCGTGCTGCTGGAGCAGCAAGTAGACCTCTCAACCGCCATCGGCCAACTCCTTGACGACATCGCCGCCGGCCGCAAATATATGAAAGTCTACCGCCAGATGAAGATGTATAACGACGCAGACACCAATCCGGTGCTCTATGCCCAGAAAAAATAATCAAACCGGGAAGAGAGAATTGACAAAAGAATACAAAAACGTACTCATAGCGCGATTTTCCGCCCTCGGTGATGTCGCGATGACCGTCCCGGTGGTCTACTCCGCCTGCGAGGCATACCCCACGGTGCGGTTTGTCATCGCCACACAGCCCGTAGCGTCGTCGCTGTTTGTCAACCCGCCCCAAAACCTCACGGTTGTAGGAGTCGACGTCAAGCAACGCTACAAAGGCACGCACGGCATCTGGCGTCTTATGGGCGACCTGCGGCGCGAATACGCCATTGACGCGTTTATCGACCTTCACGACGTGATCCGCACCCACATCATGGGTGTCTACTGCCGTATGCACGGCATCCCGATGAGCCGCATCGACAAAGGTCGCAGCGAGAAGCGCGAGCTGACTCGCGAGACGGGCAAGAATCTGCATCCGCTGATTTCCACCCGTCAACGCTACTTCGACGCATTCAAGCGAATGGGATTCGACTTCGGCGAGACATTCACGTCGGTCTATCCCACGGGAGCCGACACGACGCTGTTTGCCGACATCACGAAACCCAAATCCGGCGGCGAGCGCTGGATTGCCATCGCCCCGTTTGCCAAGCACGAAGGAAAGATATATCCCCCCGGACTAATGTCGCTCGTTGTCGACACCTTGTCGCAGCGCGACGGGACACGCCTGTTTCTCTTCGGAGGCGGCGGCTATGAGCGCGACATCCTCGAAGAATGGGCGTGCGAGCACCCACACAACGTCACCTCGCTTGCCGGCAAGCGCTACGGCTTTGCCAAAGAGCTTGCGCTGCTGAGCCACTGCGACGTGATGCTCTCGATGGACTCCGCCAACATGCACCTCGCCTCGCTTGTCGAGCTTCCGGTGGTGTCGGTCTGGGGCGCCACACATCCATATTGCGGATTCACCGGATGGCATCAGAATCCAGCCAACGAAGTGCAGGCCGACCTACCCTGCCGTCCATGTTCCGTGTTTGGCAACAAGCCGTGCCAACGCGGCGACTATGCCTGCCTCCGCGGCATTGACTACCACGCCATAGTGCAACGGCTTGACAACGTAATAAACCAACGATGAGTGAAGATTTCGACATAAGGACAAGCCGCACCGACGGCGACAATGAATTTGAGCGCGCGCTGCGTCCGCTGGCGTTCGATGATTTCAACGGACAGGAGAAAATCATCGAAAACCTGCGCGTGTTTGTCAAGGCGGCAAAAATGCGCGGAGAGTCGCTCGACCACACGTTGCTTTACGGTCCTCCCGGCCTTGGCAAGACCACCCTGTCAAACATAATGGCAAACGAGCTCGGCGTAGGCTTCAAGGTAACGTCAGGCCCCGTGCTCGACAAGCCCGGCGACCTTGCCGGCATCCTGACATCGCTCGAGGAGAACGACGTGCTGTTTATCGACGAGATACACCGCCTCAGCCCCGTTGTCGAAGAATATCTCTACTCCGCAATGGAGGATTTCCGCATCGACATTATGATTGACAAAGGACCCGGCGCGAGAAGCGTTCAGCTCAACCTGTCGCCGTTCACCCTTGTCGGCGCAACCACACGCAGCGGTCTGCTCACCCCGCCGCTCCGCGCGCGCTTCGGCATCAAATGTCATTTAGAATACTACGACCACGACGTTCTGAGCTCAATCGTGCTGCGCTCCGCCCGACTGCTCAACGTCAGATGCACAACGGAAGCCGCCGGCGAGATAGCCATGCGCAGCCGCGGCACGCCACGTATCGCCAATGCCCTGCTTCGCCGAGTGCGCGACTTTGCCCAGGTGAAAGGCAACGGCGCCATCGACACCGAGATAGCCAAATTCGCGCTTGAGGCACTCAACATCGACAAGTTCGGACTCGACGAGGTTGACAACAAACTACTGCTCACGATTATCGACAAGTTCAACGGCGGCCCGGTTGGACTCACCACCATCGCCACCGCCCTCGGCGAGGACGCGGAAACCGTGGAGGAAGTCTACGAGCCTTTCCTCATCAAGGAAGGCTTCATCAAGCGCACCCCCCGCGGGCGCGAGGTGACAACGCTTGCCTATACCCACCTGCACAAGAATCCGCACGCCACCGAGGGAGGGTTGTTTGGATAGATAACAAATTGTCATGGATGTATCCGTTTAGTAACTAAAAGCAGCAAAGGTTACGGCAATTAATCAAAGGTCAAAAGTTTCTGGAAAAGGATAAATGCATAACATCTTTCCAAACGACACGCTACACGGAAACCGTAGAAACTTTTTTCAAAGTTTTCCACTTAAAATTAGTTAATTTATTACTGTATATTTCTATTTCTAAGTGGCTTTCCATACTTTTGTGGCACATTACCAAAAGATATGTCTGAAATAACTAAACGAATAAAAAACACGCATACCGGACAAATACTTTTCATTTCCGATTTTTCAGATCTCAACGGAAATGAGAAAGTTATAAGTCGCGCCCTTTCTTCTGAAGAAAAAAGAGGAAATTTAATCAGATTGGCCAATGGCGTTTATCTTCGTCCGAAAAACACGCGGTTTGGTGTCGTATATCCATCTGTTGATGAGATGGTTAACGCAATTGCACGCCGGGACAGGGCTAAAGTTCAACCTTGTGGCGTGACAGCCCTTAATATTTTAGGATTGTCAACACAAGTTCCAACCAAATATACCTATCTGACATCAGGCAGTAGCAGAAAATTGAAATTAGGCAACCGCTTGGTAGAATTGAAGCGAAGTGTCCCGAAGAATTTTGCCTTCAAGACAGCATTAGGAGCATTGCTAATGCAAGCACTTAAAAGTTTGGGAGAAAAAAACATCAGCAAACAGGAAATAGAACAGATACATAAACTCGTATCTGAAGAAACGCAAAAAGAGGCATTCAAGCAAGACTTGTCATTAATGCCTATCTGGATGAGGAAACTAATAACGAATATCTTCAATACCCTCAATTTATAATGGCACTTTGGATAAAACATACAAGACCCGAGCGTTTGGCACTATTGCAACGTGCGGAAGAAAAATTCAAGATTGACCAATTGGCATTGGAAAAGGATTGTTGGGTAACAATGGTGCTCAATGCTCTGTTTAAATGTTCGTGCTCTGAACACCTTTGTTTCAAAGGAGGAACAAGCCTTAGCAAGGGTTGGGGCTTGATTGACAGATTTAGTGAAGACATAGACTTGTCTGTCAACCATATATTTTTTGAAATAGAGAAAACAACCAAAAGCCAACGAGAGAAACTTCGCAAGAAGGCACGCCGATATATATTGGATGTCGTTTCAAAAGAGCTTGAGACCAATCTAAAGAGTATGGGCGTAAAAGGATTTCGTATTGAGACTGTCACAAAAACAGTTGACAACAAAGGTACGGCCACGACTATTGCCAGCGACAAAGACCCCTCTGTGATATTGTTACACTACACCTCTATTTTAAATGGCTACAATGAATATATACCACCACGCGTAAAAATAGAAATCAGTTGCCTGTCAATGAATGAACCAACCGAAGAACGTATGATTTCATCATATGTAGAACAGACATTTCCAGGCGAGGATGATATAGCAAGTGCAACAATCAGAACCGTTGTTCCAACACGGACATTCTTGGAAAAAGCTTTTCTGCTATGTGAGGAATTTCAGAAGGAAAAGCCTCGCCATATTCGTATGTCCCGGCATCTCTACGACTTAGAGCGTCTTATGGATACCAGATTTGGCAAACAAGCGCTTGAGAACAAGGATTTATATGAGCGTATTGTTGAGCATCGTTCTATGTATTACGCATTAAGATATGTAGACTATTCCAAATTGTTGCCCAATGCAATAGACTTTATCCCCAAAGATGAACTTATTTCAGATTGGAAGGCTGACTATGCTGAGATGTGCGACCACTTCATATATGGAAACAAATTGTCATTTGAACAATTGATAAACCGCATAAAAGAATTGAAAGAACGGTTTAGAGAAATATAATCATCCGAATCTTAAAAATAATTCTCTATTTTGCGCGCCACATATTGCCAAAGCGAATAGAAACTGCGAAATTTGCACCCAGTTATTAAAACAATGACGACTTATTATGACAACTTTTACAGAAGATGAGACACGGCGCTACAGCCGCCAGCTGCTGCTCGACGGCTTCGGCGTCGAGGGACAACGCCGGCTGCGCGACAGCCGTGTGATCATTGTAGGGGCAGGAGGCCTCGGCTCGCCTGTGGCATACTATCTTGCCGCCGCCGGAGTAGGCACAATCTCCTTGGCCGACGGCGACCGCGTAGACCTTTCGAACCTGCAACGCCAGATACTCCACACCACCGCCGACCTCGGCCGCGCGAAGGTGGAGTCGGCCCGCGATAAACTCGTCCGCCTGAACCCAAACATCAAAATCGATACTTATCAAGAATTTCTCACGCCGGAAACCGCCCCTGAGATTTTCAAGGACTACGACTTCGTTGTTGAATGCAGCGACAATTTTCAAACCAAATATCTTGTCAACGACGCCTGCATCGCTGTCGGCAAGCCATTCTCGCTCGGCGGCATCCGCATGCTCGGCGGTCAGACGATGACCCACGTTCCCGGCACGGCATGCTACCGCTGCCTTTTCCCCATCGAGCCCGACCCATCTACCGTGCCCAACAGCTCGTCGGTCGGCGTGCTTGGCTCCGCCGTTGGAATAATCGGCAGCATCCAAGCCACCGAGACAATAAAATACATCACCGGCATCGGCACTCTTCTCACCGACCGCCTGCTCGTTGCCGACGCATCGACAATGACATTCAACACCCTTTCGCTGCCCCGCAATCCAAAATGTCCGCTATGCTCAGAGAAATGACAAAAACGACCTGGCGCGCCACGCTGACGCTTCTGCTGGTCCTTTCCGCCGTGCTTTCAGCCGACGCCCAGTCGCTGTCGATGGACTATCTGAGATACATCGAGCAGTGGAGCCCATTGGCAGTGCGCCACCAACAGCAATACGGCATTCCGGCGAGCATCACCCTGTCGCAGGGACTGCTTGAGAGCTGTGCCGGACTGTCGCGTCTTGCCACAGAGGGCAACAACCATTTCGGCATCAAGTGCCACAAAGACTGGACCGGCGACGGCATCTATGCCGACGACGACGAGAAGAACGAATGTTTCCGCAAATACGCCGACGCGTCGGAATCGTTTGAAGACCACGCCCGCTTCCTCAAGCGCAAACGCTATCAGCCGCTTTTCCAGTTGAAAGAAACCGACTATGCCGGCTGGGCGGCAGGACTCAAACAGTGTGGCTATGCCACCGACCCGTCGTATGCCGCCAAACTGGTCAACATTATCGAAACTTACGAGCTGTATAAATATGACACTGGTCAACCGGTTGTAGCCCAGCGCCGCGAGCTCCGAGGCGACGAGACAATGGAGCACACCATCGACATGGCTATAGTCAACGAGTTCAAGATTATGCACAAAATCCGTCAGAAGTGGGGGCTCTACTATGTCACTGTCTATCCTGGCGACACCTACGACAGCATAGCGGAAGAGTTTGGCATGAAAAAGCGCAAGCTGCTTGACTTCAACGACCTTGACCGCAATTCCGATATGCTCCACTCCGGAGCGATGCTCTACCTACAGGAGAAAAACGATCGCATGCCGGATGGAATGCCCGAGGCACACAAGGTGAAGCGCGGCGAGACAGCGTCGTCGATAGCCCGCGACTATGGGCTGAAACTGAAATCGCTACTGCGCATCAACAACCTGCGCGAAAACGACACGCTGACCGTAGGCACATACCTGCGGCTCAGATAGAAAACAATGAATTATTCAAAACTCATAAAAAATAGGGACTTATGAAAAAACAATTATTGACAATCGCTCTGTTGGCAGGCGCCCTAACGGCATCCGCCGGGGTCAACCTCGTGGTTTCCGGCCAGCAACAACAGAGTTTCGCCGTCGGCGACATCGGCAAGATCACCTTCACCGAGTCGACGATGGACGTTTATGGCAAAGATTCCGGCAAGATCGGCACGTTCAGCCTGTCGGACATCACGAAGTTGTTTTTCAGCGACAAAGAGGGAAATGTGACCGAGATCAATCCCGACGGCGCGCTGAAATTCGCAAAAACCGGCAATACACTCAATGTTGACGGGCTGAGCACTGCCACCGACGCCTTCATTGTTTCAGCCAGCGGCCGCATCGTCATGCAACAGAAACAATGGGACGGCAACAGCCTCGACATCTCGTCGCTGACAGACGGCGTTTATATCCTTGCCGTCGGCTATGCAGCATTCAAATTCATCAAACAGTAACACAAAAAACACCAATAATATGAAAAAATTATTTTTTCCATTGATAGCCATCATAATGGCAGTGGCAGCCTATGCCGGACAAGACGTGCTTAAAATCCATCTGAAAGACGGCTCGACCCAGACCATCGCCGTTTCAGCCATCGACTCACTCACATTCGAGCAAATGCAGTCGGCCGGTACATTTTCAGTAGTCGACCTCACCACAAAGTCGGTAGAGCTCAAATTCGTTCCGGCGAAGACCCTCGGCGCCTTCAACATCGGCGTCATCAAGGCGTCAGACCTCAACGCCTTCGCCAACGACGAAGCATTCTGCGCCGACCAAGCCAAGAAATTTGATGCCGACGCCAAGAGCTGGGACATGTCGCTGTCGGAATATCTCGACTTCTCCCTCTATAAAGGCAACGAAATCGACGATACAAAGACATTCCCCTACAGCGACCTTGAGGTAGGCACCGAATATGTGGCATACGCCTACGGCGTCAACACCGCCGACGGCACCGCCAACACGACGGTGGAGAAATTCACGTTCACCACAGAGTCGCTTCTTGAGCTTGACTTCAAACTCAGCACCAGCGACCTCTCCGCCAAATCAGGCATCATCAACACCAACCCGACCGACGCCAATGCCACCTACTACATCGGCTACGTCACAGCCGACGCCTACACCAAAGATTTCGGCGGCGACGACCAGACCCTTCTCAACAATGCCGTAGGCACAATCAACACCAATCTTGCGATGGGCGGCACATTTGACGCCGTAGCCAAGAAAGGCGCCATGCGCTCGCTGATGTCAGGACTCACACCCAACACAGCATACTACGCCATTGCGTTCGGCATCAAGAAACATAAAGCCAACACCGTCTACAACACCACCCCGTTGCAGAAACTGGCATTCACCACACCAGGCTTCGAAGTGACCGACAACTGCACATTCAGCATCGCTACAGAAAACATCCAGGCAATGCTCTTCGACGTCAAGGTCACCCCAAGCAACGCCGACACCCGCTACTATGTAGCCATCAAGGCCGACAGCGAGACAACCGGCAAGACAGCCGAGCAAATCGCCGACGAGCAAATCGTGTTTGAAGACGGCTTCAGCATCAACTGGGCAACGTCGAAACAAATCCACACCGGCACACAGACCCTCAACAGCCGCACCGACATCGGCGCCACCAACCTGAAGCCGGAAACCGACTACACCATCTACGTTTTCGGCATGGACACCAAGGGCTACCGCACAACAGCCGTATCGACAGCGAAAGTGCGCACATCGGAAGTCAAGAAATCAGACATGACAATCAGCTTTGAAGGCGTCACCGCCGGCGACGAGGCCGACTCACAGGACTTCTTCAAGCGCAACTACTACGTAAACTTCACTCCGGTACCGACGAAAAACGATGAGTACTACTTCGTAGGCCTCGTTTCGGCAACCGACTATGAGTTTGAGACAGCGTTCGGCAGCGACGAAGAGTTTATGAGCAGCGTTATTTCAGCCGCAGGCGAAAACATCATGCTCAACTGCTTCCTCGGCAAGCCGTCGGCACCACTCAAAGGTCAGCTCGACTACAAAGGCAACGCACTGAAACCAGGCACAAAATACTATATCATCGCATTCGGCTACCAGGGCAAAGCCACCACACCGCTGTTTAAACAGGAAGTGACCACCACCGGCGAGGCAGAGACCGGCGGCGGCAACGGGGGTTGGGGATTTTAACGAATCTCAGAAATTTGTCGTACCTTTGCACGGACTTCAAGATTTAAAACAACAAAAATCAACGATATGGACAAAATTGAAAAAGGAAAGTTTGTCGAGATGGCCTACGAACTCTATGAGGTGGGCGAAGACGGCAAGGAAGAACTCATGCTCGAGATGACCAAAGAGAAACCCGAACGTTTCGTCTATGGCGACGAGGACAATATGCTTCCAGCCATCTGCCAAGCCATCGGCGGCAAGACCGCAGGCGAAGGTTTCGACTTCACAGTCACACCGGAGAACGGCTTCGGCGAATATCAGGACGGACTGGTAAAGAAACTGTCGCGCAAGATGTTTGAGATGGACGGCGAGTTTGACAGCAAACACGTCTATGTAGGCGCAGCCATCACAATGATGACCGCCGAAGGCCGTCCGGCACCAGGCATGGTGCTCGACATCACCGACGAAGATGTTACTGTAGACTTCAACCACCCGATGGCAGGCATGACCATGCACTTCAAGGGAGAGATTGTCACCGTCCGCGACGCCACCGAGGCAGAACTCCACCCACAGTGCGGCGGTTGCTCAGGCGACTGCGGCGAGGGAGGCTGCTCCGGCTGCTCTGGCGGCTGCCATTAATCCTACCGGCGTTTTTTTCAACGTCTGAATAAAAACCGACGGCGGCGAATGCTCCAAATTACGAGCATCGCCGCCGTCGCTGTATTATTTTTGCAGAAAAAAAACGAGAAGCCATGAAAAACGAAAACATCAAAGACATCATCGCAGAAAACCGCCGCCGCACAGCCCGTCTTGCCGACAACTACGACCCAATCAGCGGTCAAGGATGCCTCGGCGAGCGAATCACCGTCAGGCGCCGCGGCGGCAAGGACGTGCTTGTGCCAGCCACCATGACCGCCGACCCCAGCTACCGCAAACAAATGTCGGCACACGACTTCAACCAGCTACGCCAACGCCACGACTTCGAGTATTGGTGTGCCACGTGTGTCACAGTCAAAGACAAATCAGGCTATGCCGACGTGCGCCTGCGCCTCAACCGTCCACAACGCATCATCGCCGGCGTCCTTGAGCGTCAGCGCACCGCCAGCCAGCCCATCCGCGCCATCCTGCTCAAAGCGCGTCAGCTCGGCGGTTCCACCGTTGTTCAAGCCTACATGGCATGGCTCCAGCTCCTTCACCGCGACAACTGGCACAGCCTCATCTGCGCCCACGTCAAAGACGCCGCCCAGACCATCCGCGGCATGATGAGCAAACTGCTCGCCTCCTATCCCGAAGAATATCTACCCTCCGGCGAAAAAAGCCTCCGTCTCACGTCGTTTGAAGGCAGCCGCACCACGATGCGCCTCGGCCACCGCAACAACACCGTCACCATCACGTCGGCAGAGACCCCCGAGGCAGCGCGTGGCAAGGACATCGCCATGGCCCATCTGTCGGAAGTGGCATTCTGGCGCACCTCCGCCTGCCACGACCCCAACGACATCATCCGCTCGATAGCCGGTTCGGTAGCCCTTGCCAGCCACACCCTGCTCGTGATTGAAAGCACCGCCAACGGCGTTGGCAACTATTTCCACACCGAATGGCTCCGCGCCGAAGCCGGCGTGAGCGACAAGACCGCCATCTTCGTCCCGTGGTATGAATATGGCATCTACACCCTTCCTGTCGACGACTATGAAACACTTTGGAACAGCCTCGACCCCTACGAGCGCGGACTGTGGCAGCGCGGCTTGTCGCTTGAACAGATAGCGTGGTATCACGCCAAGCGCCGCGAATACACCACCCACCGCGCCATGCAGGCAGAATATCCGTCGACCGCCGACGAAGCGTTTACCGCCACCGACCGCGGTGTGTTTGACACCGACGGTATCGCGCGTCTGCGCACAGAATGCCGCCAACCGGCATCGACCGGCGAGATTTGCGGCAATGCCGTGAAAGGGCGCGAGGCACTCCGCAACGTGCATTTCACCGCCGACAGCGCCGGACGTCTGAAAATCTGGAAACACCCCGAGCAGAGCGTATCCACCGACCGTTATCTCACCATTGTGGACATAGGCGGCCGCAGCGACACAAGCGACTACAGCGTGATAGCCGTCGTTGACCGCCACGGCGACGGCAACCGTCCGGAAATCGTGGCCCAATGGCGCGGCCACACCGACCACGACCTTCTGGCGTGGAACGCCAGCCAGATAGCCACCTACTACCACAAAGCCCTGCTCATCGTTGAGAGCAACACCATAGAGACCGAGCGCACCGAGGGCGAGAATTCAGGATATATCCTCGACGAAATCGCCGACTATTATGACAACGTGTACTACCGCCGCAGCGGAGAAGGCAGCACGGCAATGCGTCCGGGATTCCACACCAACCGCCAGACCAAACCACTGATTGTCAACAATCTTGTGGCAGCCGTGCGCGACGGCAGCTACACCGAGCGCGACAGCAGCGCCGTCGACGAGCTTCAGACCTACGAGCGCAAGCCCAACGGCACTTTCGGCGCCAAGGACGGCCATCACGACGACATTCTGATGACCCGCTGCATCGGACTCTTCATAGCCCAGGAAATGGCTCGCAACGGCGGATGCGACATCACTGCGCTTAAGCGACCATTCTGCTGAGCGAAAAAAATTTAAAAAAATTTCACCCTGTCTTTAAACCTTTCGTGAAGAAGCAAGTCATAGTAGTACAAAAACAATTATATAAAACAATTTTTTGCAAGATATATTAGGGCTAACGCCCTGCACAGAGCATCAAAAAAATGTGTGGGAACACAGAACGGGTTTTTACAAACAATTTTTTCATTGGTATGGATGGGCTTCGACAACGAAGCCCATTACTTTTTTTCGACAGACCTTCAGAGACTCAAAAAGAAATCCGTTTTTTCGAGGCTTTTGAATCTCAATCCCCAATGGGGAAAGTGGCGTTGTGTCCTAATTTGAACGTCTAAAGAATTTGTCTGTTAATTTAAGGCAATTAGCAAGCAAGGAAGCTGCGGTAAAGGCAACTCCTACCCCTACCACACCCATCCATCCATAATGTTGCCAGAATAGACCTGAAACAAATGTACCGGCAGAACCTCCTAAGAAGTAAATGGTCATATAAACGGTATTGATCCGGTTGATGGCGGATGCGTCAAGAACGACCACGCTGGTCTGATTTGACAAATGGATGCTTTGCATTCCGGCATCAATCAAGAGAATGGCGATTATCATCCACAAGTAACTGTCATTTCCCCAAAATGCCAACAACCATGCAAACAAGATGACGCATCCTCCGACAATGGAGAAGAATCTTGCGCCATACTTTTGGATATATCCGCTGATGAAAACCACCGTAGATGCGCCTGCCAATCCGCACAAACCGAGAGCTCCGATAATATCATCGCTTGCAAAGAAAGGCTCTTGCTTCATTCGAAAAGCAAGGCAACTCCACAAGGCAAAGAACGAGCCATAAGCCAATGCCGCCCTCAACGACGCGATACGCAAGTACGGGTATTTGAAAAACAGACGCAACAAGGATTTCATCAGCCCTGCATAACTTTCTTGTGAACGTGCAGGCAACACGGGCAACATTTTGTGAATCATCAGAAAACACCCGAGCATAAACACGCAAGCCACAAAATAGACAGAACGCCATCCCCATATATCGGCGAGAAAACCACTGAATACTCGTGACCCAAGAATGCCTATGAGCAAACAGGACTGTATAATCCCCACGTTGCGCACCTTGTGGTCCGGAGCTGAATTATACGACACCAACGGAATAAAGAACTGCGGCATGACCGAAGATGCCCCGGCAAGCAATGATGCGCCCCACACCCAATAGATGTTAGGGGCGAGTGCTATAGCAAACAAAGCGCACGAAGAAACGATGTAATTGGTCAATATCAGTCTCTTTCGTGAAACCAGGTCGCCAAGCGGAATGACAAATACAAGCCCTGCCACATAGCCTATCTGGGTCAATGTCGCCACCATGCTGGCGGAAAAGTCGCTTACCGCGAAATCCTTAACCATGCTGCCCAACAGAGGCTGGTTATAATAGCAGTTGGCAACGGAAAGCCCGGTAGCTACTGTCATCAGCGCCAGCAGAGGCGCCGGAATGCCTAGGTTCTCCCCCAATTCATACTTCATCTTCCGCCTCCTTTCAGTATGACACGATTTTCAATCCTATCAGGGAAGCAATGAGCGTGAACAGGAAGAAAAGACGGATGGGAGTGGCCGGCTCCTTGAAGACGAATATCCCTATCAAGACCGTGCCAACCGCCCCGATACCCGTCCAAATGGCGTATGCCGTTCCCAAAGGTAAAGTCTGAACCGCCTTGGCAAGCAGGGTCATGCTCAATACCGTGGAAGCCAAGAAGCCGCTACCCCACAGATAAAAAGCAAGTCCTGACGCTGCTCTCGCTTTACCCAAACAGAAAGTAAGGCTCACCTCAAACAATCCTGCCAATAATAAGATTATCCAATTCATACATATAATTTACTAAATTCAGGTGTAAAAGTAAGCAAGTAATCTCTAATGGCTTTTTGCATTTGGTAAAAACTGATTTTGCATTTGGCAAAAAACAGCCGTTCATTCCCGTTTCTATGTGCTATTTTATAATTTTGCACACCGAATACAACAAAGAGTTATGGATATAAAGGAAATCATCAATCAAAGATATGCCATGCCGGATGCATCTTTGGATAGATTGCGGCAATGCCTGACTGAGGTTTCGTACCCCAAAGGATTCCGCGTGTTGGAAAGCGGCAAGATAGAAAAGGATATCTTTTTCATCAAGAAAGGCATTGTTCGCGCTTACACTTCGGTGGACGGGAAAGAAATTACCTTTTGGGTTGGCAAAGAAGGGGCGACCATTGTTTCTATGAAAGGATACGTGAACGATGAGCCGGGATATGAGACGATGGAGCTGATGGAAGATTCTGTCTTATACGTATTGGAGAGGAAAAAGCTGAAAGAATTATTTTCGGAAGACTTGCATATTGCCAATTGGGGACGGCGTTATGCGGAGATGGAATTGCTTGCCACCGAGGAACGGCTGATTTCCATGTTGTCCGCCATTGCTTCCGAACGGTACAAAGAGTTGTTGGAGAAAGAACCCGATTTGTTGCAACGGTTGCCGTTGGGAAACATTGCTACCTATTTAGGCATAACACAGGCAAGTCTTAGCCGGATCAGGGCACAAATAAAGTGACGTAATTCGGCGGATATTCGGCTCACCCGACAAAGTCCGTGGCAGGGATAACCAAACACCAACGATACCCGATAGAAAAAGAACGGAATGTCCCTTACCCCACGCAGTTGGCTTCTAAAAGCCTTCAGCTTGGAATTGAGCGATTCTGCCGATGCGTTGGTAGCGCGCGAAATGAAGTAATTGAGTATTTCGTCCTCGTACGTCTTTATGGTGTCCCTGACAGACTTTATTTCTCTCAGTGTGGATTCCGTAACATTGTCATACCATTCGTGGAGTCTTGTCCTTGAATATGTGCCAAAGAAACAGAGTCCAAAAAGAGGGTCAGAAAAGCCCCTCCGGGGCAAAAGTCGGATATTTTCTAAAAAAAAAGTGTTTTTTATGAACCAAAGTTAAGGCATTTTTGATTTCTATGCCTTAACTTTGTACCCTGTAAAAACTTACACCGAAGACCGATGAATTATTCTTTCTTGGATTTTCTATCGCTTATTGGAGCGGTAGGGTTGTTCCTCTACGGAATGAAAATAATGAGTGAAGGCCTGCAGAAGACTGCCGGCGACAGAATGCGCAACATCTTGTCGGCAATGACAAAGAACCGTTTCGCAGGTTTGATAACCGGAATCTTCATCACAGCACTGATTCAATCCTCGTCGGCCTCGACAGTGATGGTTGTCAGTTTCGTGAACGCCGGACTGATGTCGCTCGCCGACTCCATGGCCGTCATCATGGGCGCCAACGTAGGCACCACCTTCACCGCTTGGATAATCTCCATCTTCGGCGGCCAGGTCAACGTCAACGCCTTCATCCTGCCTCTTATCGGTATCGCCACCCCCTTCCTGTTCTCAAGCAAAAGCAACTACAAGTCGATAGCCGAATTTCTTATCGGTTTCTCCTTCCTCTTCTTAGGTCTGCAACTCATCAGCGAGAACGTGCCCGAGCTTGACGCCAACGCGCTCGAATTCCTTGCCCATTACGCCGATATGGGCTTTGCGTCGGTGGTTATTTTCGTGCTTGTCGGCATCGTCATCACCATGATAATCCAATCGTCGGCAGCGTCGTTTGCCATCGTGATGATTATGTGCGGCAAGGGCTGGATAACGTTTGAGATGGGCTGCGCGATGGTGCTCGGAAGCAACATCGGCACCACAATCACCCCAATTCTCGCCTCCCTCGGCGGTAACTCCGCAGCAAAGAAAGCCGCCCTCGGGCATCTGCTTTTCAACTGCTTCGGCACCGTGTGGGCACTGATTTTCATCTACCCACTGATTTCGCTTGTAATCACCATCACATCCAAGATAGGGCCAGGCAATCCCGTCATCGCCGGCGCAGCCGCAATGTCGTTCGGACTGTCGGTTTTCCACACGATATTCAACCTTATCAACGTAGTCATCATGATTTGGCTGACCGAATACTACGTGAAAATCTGCAACTTCCTCATCAAGCCCAAGCACAAAGAAGAGGACGAGTTCCAGCTCAAATACATCTCCCGAGGCATGCTCAACGCCGCCGAGCTCAACATTGCCCAGGCACAGCGAGAGATTGAGGTCTACGCCGACCGCGTCAACCGTATGTTCGGCATGGTCAAGTCGCTGCGCCACATCAAGCCCGAGACCGAGGAATTCAACAAGCTTTTTTCGCGCATCGGCAAATATGAGGAAATCTCCGACCGCATGGAGATAGAGATAGCCAACTACCTCAACCGCGTTGTCGACGGCCGACTGAGCTATGAAGGCAAAATGCGTATCTCGTCGATGCTCAACATTGTCAGCGAGATAGAGAGCATCGCCGACAGCTGCAACAACCTTGCGCGCACCATGGTGCGCCAGCACGAGGCAAAAGTCACATTCAACCAGATAGTCTCAGCCAACATCGACACGATGTTTAAATACACCTCCGAGGCCCTTGAGAACATGATACTGCTGCTCCGCGACATCGAAAACGCCGACGAGAAGCATATCATGATTTCCTACAACAAAGAGCGTGAAATCAACAACTACCGCAATGCCCTCCGTTCGGAGAATGTGGACAACATCAACCACAAGATCTACCCGTATGAGGAAGGCATCTACTATATGGACATCATCTGCGAGAGCGAGCGTCTGTGCGACTACATCGTCAACGTAGTTGACTGCGTTCGCGCCCAGACAGAAGCCGAGGCATAGAGCCGCATGGCTGACAATCTACAGGCGGCAAGCTGCAACGGTTGTGCAGCTTGCCGCCTGCCATTTTTCATAAAAAACGGGAAAAGGGCAGCACATCAACAATCTTTAAGGTTTGTAGACGCAATTTTTGAGGATTTTTGCGTATGTTTGCACAGATAAAGCAAAGCGAACGCACAACGACGTCACCTATTGACGATTATGCCGAGCCCCAGCTTTCACAACGATTAAACACAAGAACCATAACCAAACCATTATGAAGTCCTTAAAATCAATCATCCTGACAGTCCTGACGGTTGCAATGAGCACCTTGACGGCACAGGCGGCAATCAGTGTCGGCGCAGAGCAGACAAGTGAATACATCCCATTGCTGAAAGGCAAGCGCGTAGCGCTTCTGAGCAACCACACCGGCATGGTTGGCAACGAGCACGTGCTCGACATCATGCTGCGCAAAGGCGTCAACGTCACAACAATCTTCTCTCCCGAACACGGCTTCCGCGGCAATGCCGACGCCGGCGAACACGTGAAGAGCAGCATCGACCCCAAGACCGGCATCCCCATCGCCTCTCTCTACGACGGCAACAAACGCGAGCCCAAGAAGGAAATAATGGCAAAATTCGACATCATCGTCACCGACATCCAGGATGTAGGCCTGCGGTTCTACACCTACTACTGCACTATGGTCGACCTTATGAACGCCGCCGTCAAATACGGCAAGGAGTTTATGGTTCTCGACCGTCCGAACCCCAACGGTATGTATGTCGACGGTCCGATCCTCGACATGAAATACGAATCAGGCGTAGGACGCCTTCCGATACCCATCGTGCACGGCCTCACAATGGGCGAGATTGCCACAATGGCAAACGGCGAAGGCTGGCTCAAGGGAGGCAAGAAAGTGCCGTTGACCGTGATAAAGTGCAAGGGCTACACCCATCAAAGCCGCTACGTGCTGCCTATCGCACCGTCGCCCAACCTCCCCAACATGCACGCCATCTATCTTTATCCGTCGATGTGCTATTTCGAAGCCACCCCGGTCAGCCTCGGGCGCGGCACGACGAAGCCATTCCAGATTTACGGGCATCCCAACATGAAGGGCTATTCGTTCTCGTTCACACCGCGCAGCATCAGCGGCGCCAAGAATCCGCCACAACTCAACAAGCTGTGCTACGGTGTTGACTTGTCAGGTCTGTCGGACGAAGAAGTCATCGCCAAAGGCATAAACCTCGAATACCTCATCGACGCCTACCGCAACCTCAATCTTGACGACCACTTCTTCCGTCCGTTCTTCGAGCTGCTCATAGGTCGCGGCGACATCCGCAAAATGATAAAGGAAGGCAAGAGCGCCGAAGAAATCAAAGCCACATGGCAGTCGGACGTCGAGAAGTTCAAGGCACAGCGCCGTCCATATCTTCTTTATGCAGAATAATCAACAATTCAATCACTTATAACAAAACACCGAAAAACTTATGTCAACTCCTTGGATAATCCTCGCGACAATCGCGTTTTATTTCCTACTGCTGTTTGTCATCTCATGGATAACCGGCCGCAAGGCCGACAACGCCGGCTTCTTCACCGGCAACCGCAAATCGCCGTGGTATCTTGTTGCGATAGCTATGATCGGCGCGCCGATTTCAGGCGTCACATTCATCTCCGTCCCCGGCGCCGTCGCCGCCAACGGCTACTCCTACATGCAGATGGTGCTCGGCTTCTTTGTCGGCGCACTGCTCGTCTCGCTTGTGCTGATACCGATGTTCTACCGCATGAACCTTGTCAGCATCTACGGCTACCTTGAAAACCGCTTCGGTCTTGCAAGCTACCGCACAGGCGCATGGTTCTTCTTCATCTCCAAGATGCTCGGCGCGTCGGTGCGCTTCTTCGTTGTCTGCGTTGTGCTCCAGTCGCTTGTTTTCGATTCGTTCGGCATACCGTTCTCCGTCAACGTCATTCTCACCGTGGCACTCATCTGGCTCTACTCCTACCAGGGCGGCGTCAAGTCGCTCATCTGGACCGACTCGCTTAAGACCATCTGCCTTGTAGGCTCTCTGATCTGCTGCGTTGTGGTCATCGCCGGCCGCCTCGACATGGGCATCGCCGACCTTCCCGGCGCCGTTATCGCCGACAAGACCAGCCAGATATTCTTCTTCGACAATCCATCGGACGCCCACTACTTCTGGAAGCAATTTCTCGCCGGCGTGTTTATGCTTGTAGCCATGACCGGCCTTGACCAAGACCTCATGCAACGCACAATGAGCTGCAAGAACTTCCGCGACTCACAGAAGAATATGATTGTTGCCAACTTTATGCAAATCTTCGTCATCGGGCTGTTTCTCGTGCTCGGCACCCTTCTCTACATGTATGCCGGCCGCAACGGCATCCACACCGAGAAGCCCGACGCCCTCTTCGGCGCAATTGCCTGGAGCGACGGCTTCCCGATAATAATCGGCATTCTGTTTATCCTCGGCCTCATCGCAGCGTCATACTCCGCCGCCGGCTCCGCCCTCACGGCCATGACCACCTCATTCACCGTCGACATTCTCCAAGCCGACAAGAAGAAGGACGACGCCCATCTGACAAGCACCCGCAAGAAAGTGCACGTTGCCATGTCGGTGTTGATGATTGTCACCATCATCGTGTTCAACGCCCTCAACAACGACAGCGCCATCAACGCCGTCTACTCGCTTGCCTCCTACACCTACGGCCCGATTCTCGGTATGTTTGTGTTTGGCATGGCATGCAAGAAGTCCGTCAACGACAAACTTGTCCCAGTGGTCTGCATCGCAGCACCGCTCATCAGCCTCGTGCTTCAGAAAAACAGCGAGGCATGGTTCAACGGCTATCAGATAGGCTTCGAGCTGCTGCTCATCAACGCAGCGCTCACCGTGGCAGGTCTGGCATTCTTAATCAAAAGAAACAAATAGCCAGGAATGTCGCGCAACCTGCTGAACAAATATATCTGGCTGCTTGAAACCATAGAGCGCCACGGCCGCCTGTCGCGCGCCGAGCTCAACGACCTGTGGCTCGCCTCCGACATCTCCGGAGGCGAGCCGTTGGCGCGGCGCACATTCTACAACTACCGCAACGGCATAGAGGAGATTTTCGGCATCTCGATAGCCTACAACAGCGCCACCTACGAATATTTCATCGAAAACGCCGACGCCACCGGCGAGCTCAGCGGCTGGCTCATCAACTCAATGTCGATCAACGGAATGCTCAGCGACGCAGGCGACATCGCCGACCGCGTGATGCTGGAAGACGTGCCGTCGGCACGCCGCTATCTCGCCACGGTGATCGATGCCATCAAGAAGTTTCGCAAGGTGAAGTTCTCCTACACTCCATTCTACCGCAGCAAAGCAAGCGAAGGCATCATCATAGAGCCCTACTTCCTGCGCATTTTCAAGCAACGGTGGTATGTGATAGGCTACAACTCCAAGGACCGCATGGTTAAGACCTATTCGCTCGACCGCGTTAACACCCTGACACTCACCGAGGAGCATTTCGACGACCCCGGCATCAGCGTGAAAGAGTTTTTCAAGAACTTTTTCGGCATCATGACCACCAAAAGCGAGGCAAAGCACGTTGTGCTGCGCGCCGACAGCGAACAGGCCAAATACCTGCGCGCCCTTCCGCTCCACCCCTCCCAGCGCGAGACCATGGGCGACGGCTACAGCGATTTCGACTACCATCTCTGCATCACCTACGACTTTATCCAGGAACTGTTGTCGAAAGGCAGCCGCATCATGGTTGTCGCCCCCGCGGAATTGAAGGCCGCCGTAGTTGAAGAACTGCGCAAGTCGCTGTCGAACTATGAGCTATAGGACAATTAAGCCACAAAAAGCGATATTTTAAAAATTATTATCTTCTTCCAAGTTGCCGCAATGCTTGGGAAATGAGTATTTTTGCAATCGCAATGAGGCAGTTATTCATCACGTTACTAATCTGCGTGGTTTCAGCCATTGGAGCCGACGCACAAATTGTTGACCTTGGACAGGAAAAGATCAACACCGACAGTCTGCGCCGCGAACTTGACAATGGTCCGTACTTCACGCTCTACAAAGACAATTATTTCATCACCGGCACATCGATAGGACCGCAAGCCCCGTCGCGCACCAACAGCGACGTGAAATTCCAAGTGAGCATCGCGCAGCGTCTCACAAAGAGTACGCTTCCTTTCAACACGTATCTCTTTCTCTTCTACTCGCAGAAGTGCATGTGGAACATCTACGAGGAGTCGCTTCCCATGCGCGACCTCAACTTCAACCCCGGAATCGGTCTGGCAAAGCATCTGTTTGTCAAAAACCGCTATATCGGCAAGGTCACGCTCCTCGTCGAGCATGAGTCAAACGGACGCGACGGCGTGGATTCCCGCAGCTGGAACAAGATTTCGCTTGCCTGCAACATCTTCATCGACCCGAATTTCATGATTCACGGCAAGGCGTGGATTCCCATCATCGACGGCATGAACAACAAAGACATCCTCGACTACAGCGGCATCTACCAGACCGGCATGACCTACACCACCCCCAACAAGCGGTTCGGCTTTGGGCTGACGCTCATCAAGCGCCGCGGATGGCGGCTGAGCTACAACACCATCTGGGAGTTCAACTACCGAGTGTTCAAGAAAGACAATCAATTTCTCTTCGTGCAATACTACAACGGATATGGAGAAAACCTGCTCGACTACAACAAGTTTCACTCGCGCCTGCGTGTGGGACTCGTGATAAAGCCAAAACTTTTCAGCGATTTCTAAGTTATGAAAATAGGATTCGACGCCAAGCGGGCGGCACAAAACCGCACAGGGCTGGGAAACTACAGCCGCTTCGTGCTGCGCATCCTCTCGCAGCAGCACCCCGAAAACGAATACCGCCTCTACATGCCCAACCCACGGCGCACGCCGTTTCTGCACGAGATACCCACCATTGCGAACCTGCGACAATGCTTCCCTCCCAAAGGCGTGTGGAGCCGTCTGCGGCAACTGTGGCGCGTGTGGGGCATGACATCCACGCTGCGCGACGACGGCATAGAGCTGTTTCACGGGCTCAGCAACGAGCTGCCCCTCAACATAGGCCGCGGCAATTGCCGCAGCGTGGTGACCATACACGACCTTATCTTCATCCACACTCCACAATACTACCACTGGATTGACCGGCAGATTTACAACTACAAGTTCCGCCACGCCTGCCATTCCGCCGACCGCGTTATTGCCGTGAGCCAATACACCAAACGCGAGATTATGCACTACTACGGCGTGGCAGAGGAGAAAATCGACGTGGTCTATCAGGGTTGCGACAAGGCGTTTGCCGCCGAGATTGCGCAATCCACGCTCGACGACGTGAAGGCGCGCTACGGCCTTCCCTCCGAGTTTGCACTGTTTGTGGGCAGCATAGAGGAGCGCAAGAATCTCGGTTTGCTCGTCGAGGCGCTGCGGCTGTCGGCCTCCGGCGGACGCGCGTTCCACATCGTTGCCGTAGGACGCTCCACAGCCTACTGCGAGTCGCTGAAACGCCGCATTGCAGAGCTCGGTCTTGCCGACTACTGCCATTTTCACCACAACGTGCCGTTTGCCGACCTGCCATCGTTTTATCGGCTCGCGTGCCTGTTTGTCTACCCTTCACGCATCGAGGGCTTCGGCATTCCTCTGCTCGAGGCGCTCACCAGCGGCGTGCCGGCGGTGGGCTGCACCGGCTCGTGTCTTGAGGAGGCCGGCGGACAGGGATCGATATATGTCGACCCCGACGACGCAGAGGGCATGAGAAAGGCTGTGGAGAGCGTGCTTGGCGACGAAACGCTGCGCCAGCGCATGATTGCCGACGGCAGGGAACACATCAAGCGCTTCACCGACGAGACGCTGTGCGCCGACTTGATGCGCGTGTATGAAAAAACGATGAGCCAGCCGTCTGCAACCCGCTGAAACGCCGCGCTGACGCAGAACAACGACAAAACACAATCTGTCTGCATTAAATTTCCGCCAAGCCGGAAAAAGTCTTATTTTTGCACATTATGAAGCATATACTTTTGATATTGCTCTTTGCTGCGCTCCTCGCAGTGGCCTCGTGCAGCCGCACCGACGACGCCCGCCTTGCCGTGGCAGAAAGACAGATGGCAGAACATCCCGACAGCGCACTCTTGACATTGCGCCAGATCGACGCCACGTCGCTCAACCGTCACAACACCGCCCTGTATGCCCTGCTGCTGACGCAAGCCCTTGACAAGAACGATGTTGCAGTAAACAATGACTCTTCAATAAGAATTGCTGTCGATTATTATAGCCGATATAATGACAACGACAAAAAATTACGTTCTTTTTATTATTGGGGAAAAACGTTTGTCAATTCTGGAAATTTGAGGAAAGCGACCGCAGCTTTTGCTGAAGCAGAACAATATGTTGATGCCAAAACAGATTTATTAATGTTAGGGCTGTTGTATTCCCAATTGGGCGATTTGTATGAAAATTATGGAGACTATCAAAAAAGCCTTTCCTATTTTCAAAAAGCTTATAAAGCGTATTTGTCCAAAGGGGCAAAAAGACATTCAAATTTTGCTCTTTATGATATCGGATGCGCATACTATAATTTAATGGACCACAAAAACGCTTTGATTTATTGGGATAAAGCAAAAAATTTGGGAAAGGAAGAAGACGATACAATAGTCATAAAAGATTGTCTTGCTTCAGAATTAAAATATTACGTTGAACAAGAAAACTTTACCATCGCAGACTCTTTACTTCAAAAACTTACCAACAACTACAACACTGATGATTTTGCTACAACATTCTATTGCGCCGTAGCCGCAATCGCATCAACAAAAGGAGATGAAACACATGTCGACAAAATGCTTGATAAAGCAAAAAATGTAGCGGAAACACCCCTAGACTCATTATCTGTGCTGCAGTTTAAATCAATTATCGATGCTAGATTAGGTGATTTTAAATCAGCATATTACAATATAAAAAATTGTTACAAAGCTGAGTATAAAGAAATTCGTAAACGATTGGCACAACCATTACTCACATTGCAACGAGATGAATTGGCAAAAGAAATCGAAATAACAACATTACAGCATAAATCCAAACAAATGAAACTTTGGTTGACAATGCTGGTAATAGCCATTATTCTCGTTATTGTTGTTTTGTATCTTTGGATAATTATTAAGAAGAAAAACAGAGAAATCGAGAACTTTCAGGATCTACTTTTTGATTTAAAATCAACATTCGAATCCAACAACAATGCAAAAGACAATCTCCTTCGAGAACTTTTCAAGAAAAGATTCAAATATCTAAATGAAATTGGAAATTCCGTTTTTGATTTGACAGACGACCCCAAATGTCACAAGTTATTATATCGGGAAATGAAGAAACTTATTGAACGATTTAGAAAAGACAAAAATTTACAGAAAGAATTGGAAATTCTCGTTGATGAGTATTGCAATGGAGTTATATCAAAACTTCGGTTAGAACTACCAGAACTTGAGAACGATGAGATTATGCAACTGTGTTTTCACTGCGCTGGTTTTTCAGGCAAATTAATAGGTTTGATTTTCCAAAAAAGCCAAGCAAATATTTATATGAGAAAAACTCGATTGAAAAAGAAGATATTGGAATTTGGAGGTCAAAGTAAAGACCTTATCTTAGATTGCCTAGAGAAATAAGCGCATTCTTCTTGTATATCAGACATTTATGTTTAACGCATTGATTTTTAAAGCATTAACATCCTGTTAGGTAAAATTTTTTCGCCTTAAATCAACACCTTGATTTCCAATAACATAGTCCCTTATATTGTTATATTTTTTGTTTGGTTATTCCTAATTCTTAACAATTGAAATACAATATATTTGTAAATACATAACCAACAAAAAACATCAACATCATGAAAAAAATTTACTTTTAGGATGCATTGTTGCAGCATCCGCTTTTAGTATTTATTCGGAAAATTCTCAGGGCAACAATCAAATTACATTGGCTCCTCGTCCCAAGAAGCCCAACGACAGACCCAACACAGAAATACCAATAGAGTGTTCAAAAGACAAAAACGCAATTGACATAACATTTTATGAAGATTTAGGAATGGTTGATGTTGATGTAACAAATTTGAACAACAACCAGTCTGTTAAAACCAAACTGAATTCATCAAGTGGAGAAGCATGTATGGGAATTCCGACGCAAGAAGGAATGTACCGACTAATTATAAAAACAAAAGATTGTGACTATGAAGGGTATTATAACCAATAACCAAAAACCAATTATTATGAAAAAAACATTATTCCTGTCATTCCTTTTTTGCCTTTTAGGAATGTCGTTAACATTTGCGCAAGAAACAGACTTCAACGGCGATGCCGATTTCAGCGAAGAAGAATTTCGTCAAAAAGTAGATTCCGTGTTCCAATATATGGAATATCAGGGCGTTGACACCGGCATTCTGATTGAACACGGTTTCAATTTCCTAAACCCAAGAGTATTCAATGGACAAAACCCAGATTCCGTATATTCTAATAAGGATATACTAAAAACGCTGTATGCCGGATTGTATGACTCAAAAGTAAACAACGAATTTTCTTTGGGAGATACAGAAACCGTATTTTCAAAGGTTGACAACTCCCAAAACATTTCAATACTCTATTGCGGTTACAATTACCTTCCCGAACGAGCATTCAAATCCGGTCAATTGTATTTTGAAAACGAACAAATCAAAATAGACGACACATATCATTGGAGTCCTTTTGACTATGATTTTTGCTTTGCCATAGCCCTTGGAAAGAACGAATTTGAAGGGACCGAAATAAGTATTCCTTTGAAAATAGACACTCTGATTACCAATATTATGTCAAAAGTGGCAACAATGGAGATAAAAGCAGATAACGAGGAGTATGAAAAAGTTAAAGTCAACAGTAATTGGACACATAGTTTTTCAGAACTTGGCGAACACTGGCTCACGTTCCGTATTCAGTTTGACGACGGCTATACAATGGAATGCCGCACACCAATAATGCTATATCAGTCGGATCGGCTACGCTCATATCTACCACAAAAGGCTATAGAAACGTTCAGCACAATTGCCCCTGACAGAGAACAGTCGGGAGGAAAACTTGAAGTAATTTATCTCAACAAGGAGAAAACCGATGGAAAATTTATCCGTCCATTGGTTATTGTCGGCGACATCAATCTGTCAAGCATTCTCTCTGGCGACGCAACTAAGTCAATCGACCTCAAATCCCTTTGTTCAAACAAAGAGATAAGCAATAAGATTGATCAATTGTCGCAAATATATGATATTATATATTTGAAATACAATGATGATATGGATGACTTGCTGCGCAATGGAAAGTTGCTGCGTAAGGCATTGCAGACAGTAAACGACAACCGGTTTTCGGTGTCGGATGATACCTACGTTGTTGGTCTTGGCGTTGGTGGCGTAATTGCACGCATCGGCATCAATATGATGGAGAGCGCAGGCGAGAATCATCGTGTTTGTAAGTTTATAGCAGTAAACTCCCCTTTTAGAGGAGTAAATATTCCGTTGTCATTGCAAGCGCTGATGAGACACATTCCTAAATTCCCTAAATTGGTAAAAAGAAACATCAGTAGTTTTATCAACAAAGCCGAAAGTTTTAATAATTTTATAAACATTGCTTTGATGAATTCTTTGATTATTCAACGACTTGATGAGCAAAACAATTGCTCAAATCTACTTAATACCAATTGGTTGACTATCAATCAAGAATATTTTTCAAAGCCACAGAAATGCCAATCAGTTACAATTGTGACAAATCCTATGACAGGAAAAAAGGAAGATAACATTTTTAAAATAAAAGGAAGAAAATCTATTATCATAGCTAATTTTTCTGTAGATTTAAATGGATATGATTCAAAGCCAAGAAACGAAATCTATTCTGGGAAAACGGTTCTCTCTGTCGTTGGTTTTGGAAAAACAAGAAAATTCAAAATCAATGGCAATAATTTTGTTCTTCCTATAGATCAAGACCCGGGTTTAAGAATTTCAATAGCACCGTTAAAGAATCTAACATCTATCGTAGACATCAATATCATTTGCCCAAGCATCACCTACATTCCTTGCTATAGCGCATTGGATATACCAAAGTCGGAATTTGATGCAATTACTAATTTTGACGAGTTTGTTTCGAATAAGTTTGATAAATGCATATTGATTCGAACGTCTGACAATACCGACTACACGCCAATAATGTCAGCACTTGCCAGAGAATTGGTTCCACATATAGAGGGACAGACCCACAATGTGTTTGGCACAACAGAACTTACACTGGAAAACGTACCTAACATTTCGTTGATAAAATATGAGTGGACATCCAAAAGTGGCAATTTCAAAGTGATTTCATCCTCAAAAAATAAAGCCGTGCTGACACCAACAAATTACTTAGGAGCAACCGATTTTATTGACGTTACCCCCAAAATGCAACTTGTCAGCCTACCAGAAATAGAACGACTGAAAACAACTTTTAAAATTACATCTGCTCAACTCGCTATTAAAGGAAACGATTATATATCTCCAGAACTTGGAATCTACAGCTTGTCGCGCATACCTGACGATGTTACTTCCATTACATGGACAGCATCCAACGGAGTGGAACTCACTCCCTATGAAGACATGACAGTTGGAGCAAAGCTAAAAAGAGCTACATCTGACCGTTGGATTCAGGCCTCTTTCACATCGTATGGAGTAACCCACAAGATTAGCAAAAGCCTTAATGTGGCAAAACTCGACTCCATAAGCATGAAGATGGTGAAACATTGGCGGAACAAGGAAGAAGAACTCGACAAATACTTTTTCCATATTGACATATACCCTTCATCGCCAATAGACGAGATGGATTTTTGTTGGTACAACACCGTGAATATTTACCCTAAAGAATCAGACAACGGTCATGGTATGATGAAATATTTTGGCGAAGCCAAAATAACAACAGAAGGCGATGTGGGACCATGCTATCAGATAAAAACAGATCCGATAATTCCAATAAAACCAATTATTCCACAATTCATTAACGAATTGGCAGATATTCCTGTAGAACCACTACTGAAAGGCAAAAATGAAGCAATTGTTTCGATGCCAAAAATCGGTGTTGATGAGACTGCAAAAGGAAAAGTTTTTTGTGATGTCAAAGATAAATTCGGCACAATTTATACTGTTTCGTATGAGGTTGAATCAAAATGGTCGACAATCTATTGCGCAACACCAAATCCGGCAAACAGTGTCATAACAATCACAAAATTGACAGACGGGCCCGATAACGGCTTAAATCTTTGCGCAGTCAACTATATCACGGCACGTCTTTACAACGGACAGTCGCTTGTCAGAGAACAAGAAATTAGTGAAAACTGCAACCATATAGATGTTGAAGATTTACCAGAAGGTTCTTATTATCTTAACGTAGAAGAAAATGGTAGGATAGTTTTGAAACAGACGGTTATAATAAAGCACTGATTATTATAATAAAATGGGCGAAAAAATGGACAAAACTATGTCGCTAAGCACTTTTTCGCTCATTTATTGTAAATAATTTTGTTTATTTGCAAATTATAATTATTTTTACGCAAATTAATCTGATTTGATATGAAAAAGGCACTATTTTTTATGATTTTCATATTCGCTACTGCGATTTGCGGATATGCACAGGAGGCGCCGGCTGCAGAACAGAACGACGACAAGACTTTGGATTCCCGCCATCAGAACCGCCGCACCATGCGCGGATATAAAATGCTGTTCGAGGCAGGCTACCAATGGGGGTTGCCCGACAAAGAAGGCTTCCTATGCGGCGTCTACGACCCCGACAAGTGGAGCGTCGGCGCGTCGGCAGGCTTCCAATTCAACAATTTCGTGTTTCTTGGCGGCGGCACCGATTTCCAATTGTACCGTAGCGGCGGCAACACCTATCTGACGGTTCCCGTTTTCGGCGAACTCAGAATAAATGTGTTAAACGACAAAAAGTTTACACCTTTTGGCGATGTCAGGTTTGGCTACGGCATCGGCGATATCCGCGGTGCGTATGTCGCATTCCAAGTGGGAGTGCGCTACTCACTTCCGAAGCACCATGCAATCTACCTGCTGTGCCAGTATGACAACCAATTGGGCGACGGTTCGGCAGACCACACCGACTTTGTCAACGACAATCTCGGATTTAAATTGGGTTATGAATTTTAAGCACAAAGATTATGAGACGATTCCTGGCTTTTATCACAATAGCGATGCTGGCTCTTGCCGCCAACGCACAACAGTCGCCGACAAACACCGACGCCGTGCGCAGCAAGCTGACGATGCGCGGCTACAAAGCTTTTTACGACGTCAATTATCTGTTTACGATTTATCCCTCAGACACAGATACGGGCAACAGTCTCGGCTTCTCCACGTCGCATGGATTCCAATTCAACAACTATCTTTATTTTGGCGGCGGTATCGGGTTTAACTCGTTTTTCTGCGACGGAACGACACGCCTTGTTGTGCCGATATTCGGCGAGCTGCGATGCAACTTTCTCAACCGCCGCACCACCCCGTTTGTCTGCGGACGCTATGGCTACGGCTTCGGCAAGATTCACGGCTCATACGACAGTCTTGTGCTCGGCATGCGCCTCGCTCTCAAAAACAACCACTCGCTAACCGCCGGCGTTGAGTACAGTGTTCAATCAGACATCAGCGACAATGGCTACTACCAGACCAACATAGGCTTCCGTCTAGGCTACGAATTCTGACAAACCCGACAGACACAGAAGGACACAAACGCATTGCCGCGCCGCTGTTTTTTTTGAGCCGTTAAAAAAGCCAAGACAGCGGCGCGTCTCCGCATTTTGACATTGATGATGTCCGTTTATAAAAAATATTTCTTACATTTGCATAAACGAGTCTTCATTGATATGAAAGAATTAAAGATCACTACCAACGTGCGGGTTTATCAGTATGATGAACTCGTTGAAGAGGACAAAATTTTAGTTGACAAGGCAAAGGCTATGACCGAAAATTCGTATGCGCCCTACAGCAAATTTCATGTAGGCGCCGCGGTGCTGCTGTCGAACGGCAAGATTGTTGGCGGCTCCAACCAGGAGAACGCCGCTTTCCCGTCGGGCACGTGCGCCGAGCGCACCACCGTATACTACGCGCATTCAAAATATCCGGAAGCCAAGTTTGAGAAACTCGCCATCGCCGCCAAAAAAGACGGAAAGTTTACGAGCTGCCCCGTGTCGCCCTGCGGCGCTTGCCGCCAGTCTATCCTTGAGTATGAGACCCTCGGCAAGCAACCGGTGAAGATTTATCTATACGGCGATGACGGCATTTATGTTGTAGACAGGGTAGCAGACCTCCTGCCCCTGCATTTCGACAGTTTCTAACCGCCTGTGCCAATGATAAAAACAGTAATAAACCCGGAATTCGAGCATCTGCGCAAGGAGTTGTCGTCAATCCCGGAGACAATAGCCGTATGCGGCACAAAGATTTTTCAGGGACGCAACCGCATCTACCGCGCCACCATCGGCGGCATCGACCTTACGGTGAAGGAATTCAGAGTTCCGTCGCTGGCAAACCGCATTGCCTACACTTTCTTCAGAAAGGGCAAGGCGCGCCGGTCGTATGACAACGCGATGACGCTCGGCAAGCTCGGTATCGGCACTCCAGAGCCCATAGCCTACATCGAGGAGCGCGCCGGCGGTCTGCTCCGCCGCAGCTACTACGTGTGCCGCTACTGGGAAGGAGACGTTGTTGGCGGATGGGAACACAAAATGAGCGACTCGGGCGTGATGCTTGAATCGCTTGCCCGCTTCACACTGACACTCCACCAAAAAGGCGTTTACCACAAGGACTTCTCGCAGGGCAACATCCTCTATCGCCGCGACAAAGACGGCGGATTCGAGTTTGTGCTTGTCGACATAAACCGGATGCTGTTTGGCGTGCACGACACCGCACGGCTCTACCGCAACTTCCGCAGCATCAACATCCAAAGCGAGCACGAGACAGTGCGCTTCGCCGAGGCTTATGCCCGCGTGGCTGGACTCGACGAGGAAAAGATGCGCACCGTTGCCGTCGAGATGCTGCAACAGTACAAGAAAGAAAAGGCGCTCCACCACCGACTGAAAAAACTTATAGGAAAATGATTTTTACAATGAGAAAAACGATATATCTGCTGTTTGCCGTCATAGCGGCAGCCGTATGCACGGCATGCGGCAACAGCGCGTTCAGCATCGAGGGCAAACTGACCGATGCTGGCACACAGAATCTACGCATCGTATACCAGGCAGGCGACTCAATCGTGTCGCAATGGGTGCCGGCAGTCAACGGCGAGTTTAAAGTGGACGGCAAGGCATCCGACCTGTCGGTGGTCTATCTCTACAGCGCGCAGATGCAACTGATTGCCCACCTTGCAGTGGAAGGCAGCGACCACATAAAGATTGAAGGCTCAATAGCCGACCGCTACAACCTGAAGGTGACGGGCTCGGACATCAACGAGCAGTGGAACGACTTTATCCGGGCACATGCCGCAGACTTCAAGGCGATGCGCAACGACCGCACAGACAAGGCGATAGCCGACTATATAGGCAAGAATCCGAAAAATGTGGTAAGCACGCTGCTGCTCACGTGCGACTATTCCGACATTTCCAGCCCCAACGCACAGGCATTGCTGAAGAAAATCGACAAGACAGCCAAACCGGAGCAGCTGCTGTCGCTGTATTCGCAATTTTTAAACAGCGGCGACCTGACATCGAAAAAAGTGGCCTCGCTGAAGCTGCGCAACGACCAGGATTCGCTGGTGATTGTGCGCACTTACGACCATCCGGCGACCATCCTGTTTTTCTGGCGCAACGAAGACAGCGACCGCCAGACAACGGTCAACTCGCTGAAGACACTGTGTCATGGCAGCCGCCTGCAAATGGTCGACATCTGTCTTGACTCCGACACACTTGACTGGCGCCGCACCATTGATGGAGATTCCGTGAAATGGGGTCACTACAAAGCCATCGGCGGCGTTGTCGACAAGACCATCGTAGACCTCAACGTCAAGGGTTCGCCATACTTCATCGTCGCCGACTCTACCGGCACACAAATCTACCGCGGCACACAGTTTGATAAACTGCGCGACGTCCTGAACAAGAAAAAAATCAAATAACACAGATGTTTACCAAGACCAACGGAGCCGCCGTGCAAGGCATCGACGCCCTGATGATAAAGATAGAAGTGTCGGTGGAACAAGGATTCGGATTCTGCATTGTCGGACTCCCCGACACCGCCGTAAAGGAGAGCTACCAACGCATCCTCTCTGCCGTGAAGATGTGCGGCATCGAGTTTCCGCGCCGCAAGGTGGTGGTCAACATGTCGCCCGCCGACGTGAAAAAAGAAGGGTCGGCCTACGACCTTCCGCTTGCCATCGCGGTGCTTGCCGCCGATGAAAAGGTGACAGCCGACCGCCTGGAGCGCTTCATGCTAATGGGCGAACTGAGCCTTGACGGCTCGCTGCAACCCATCAAAGGCGTGCTTCCGATGGCAATAAAGGCCCGCGAACACGGACTCGACGGCATCATCGTGCCAAAGGCCAACGTGATGGAGGCCGCCGTGGTCAACAACCTCAACGTCTATGGCGCCGACAACATCCTTGAGGTAATCGGCTTCTTCAACAACACCTACGACCTTCAGCCCACCGTGGTCGACACGCGCGAGATGTTTCGCCGCCAAGTGGACCATTTCGACTTCGACTTCTCGGAAGTCAAGGGTCAGGAAATCGTGAAACGCGCCTTCGAAGTGGCGTGCGCGGGCGGCCACAACATACTGCTCATCGGGTCGCCCGGCTCAGGAAAGTCGATGATGGCAAAACGCCTGCCGTCAATCCTTCCGCCGCTGACGTTGCAGGAAGCCCTCGAAACCACCAAAATACACTCCGTTGCAGGCAAACTGAAACAAGGGTCGATGTTGATGACTCAACGTCCTTTCCGCTCACCTCACCACACCATCTCTCCAGTGGCTCTCGTTGGCGGAGGCTCCTATCCCACTCCCGGCGAAATCAGCCTTGCCCACAACGGAATCCTCTTTCTCGACGAGTTTCCGGAATTCAGCCGTCAGGTGCTCGAAGTGATGCGCCAACCGCTCGAAGACCGCCATATCACCATCTCGCGCGCAAAATACACCGTGGACTATCCCGCAGGGTTCATGCTTGTGGCATCGATGAACCCCTGTCCGTGTGGATACTACAACCATCCCACAAAGCAATGCATCTGCGCACCCGGCGCGGTGCAGCACTATCTTAACCGCATCTCCGGCCCGCTCCTCGACCGCATCGACCTGCAGGTGGAAGTGGCGCCAGTGGAATTTGACGACATCTCGTCGACCGCCCCGGCCGAGAGCAGCGCAGCCATACGCGAACGCGTGATCCGAGCGCGCGAAATACAGACACGCCGCTACGAAGGCATCAAGGGCGTGCACTGCAACGCCCAGATGACCACCGCACTGATGCACCAATATGCGCAGCCCGACGCTGCCGGACTCGAAAAACTGAAAGACGCCATGACGCGGTTCAACATGTCGGCACGCGCCTACGACCGCATCCTCCGCGTGGCACGCACCATCGCCGACCTTGAAGGCAGAGAACGCGTGCTCACTTACCACATCCAGGAGGCTATCGGCTACCGCAACCTTGACCGCGGCAACTGGGCAGAGCGCAGGATGTTCTGACAAAGGCTTTTTGCGATTGGTTTTTAACCCTACAAAAAGAAAACAAAAATGAACAATTCAATCGAAATATACCACTCGCAAGACGGAAGCGTACAGCTTAATGTAAAGCTGGAAAATGAGACAGTGTGGCTGAGTGCAAATCAAATGGCTATGCTTTTTGACCGCGATGCAAAGACAATACGCAAACATATAAACAATGTTTTTGCAGATGGAGAATTGGCAAAGGAAAGCAACACGCAAAAAATGCGTGTTGCTAATTCCGACAAACCTGTTCCGTTCTATAATCTTGATGTAATCATTTCTGTAGGATATAGAGTAAAGAGTAGGCAAGGCGTACAATTCCGCCAATGGGCAACCTCCATCCTCAAACAATACCTCATCAAGGGCTACGTTGTCAACCAACAGATAAAACTCGACCGCTACAACGAGCTTAAGGATGTTGTGCGCCTCATGTCGCGCTCCATTGTCTTGCAGGACAAGGTGACCACAGACGAGTATAGCGGGCTGTTCAACGTTATCTCCGACTATGTATATGCGCTCGACACACTCGACCAGTATGACTATCAGTCGCTCTCCATCTCAAAGACAACCAAGGAAGAGCCATTCCGCGCCACTTACGACAATGCAATGGAGGTTATCAACGCATTGAAAGAGAAGTTCGGTGGCAGCAAGTGGTTTGCCAATGAGAAGGACGACTCGTTTAAGAGCAGCATCGGACAAATCTATCAGACCTTCGGTGGAGAGGAACTCTATCCGTCGGTAGAAGAAAAAGCCGCAATGCTTTTGTATCTTGTTGTGAAGAACCACTCTTTCAGCGACGGCAACAAGCGTATCGCCGCAATGCTCTTTCTCTGGTTTCTCAACAACAACCGTGTGCTCTATGCAAAAGACGGACATAAGCGCATAGCCGACAACACTCTCGTAGCGCTCACTCTGATGATAGCCGAGAGCCGCACAGAAGAGAAGGACGTGATGGTGAAAGTTGTGGTGAATCTTATCAACAAAGAGAATCAGTAGAAGTCACAATCATAGGTTTGTATATGCATTTTTGAATATAAGTAGTTATATTTGTACAAATTTTATAAAAATCTGTGCTGCGGCAACTGGGCAGAGCGCAGGATATTCTGACAACTATTTGAAAAAATATGCGCAAATAAATTATGATGAAACTTATTTCCGACAAAAGCCAAGAATTGATAAACGGCGACAATTGCTTTGACATAATACGCTATTATCTATCTTTTATTGTGGTTTTTGCCCATTTTTCAATACTGTCTGGCGCAAATAATTTCAATTGGATAACAAGTAGCGGAGAAGCTGTTTCTGGATTCTTCATACTCAGTGGCTTTCTAGTATACTATAGTTTTCTGAAAAAACCACAGTTAAATGATTATATAAAAAAACGGGCTCGGCGCATATTGCCACCATACATATTCATTGTTTTCTTATGCTTTATTGGAGGTTTGTTTTTGTCGACAATGACAGTTTCTGAATATTTTACCTCTCCACAATTGTATAAGTACATTGTCTCCAATGTATGTTTCTTGAATTTTTTAGAACCGTGTCTTCCCGGTGTATTTACAGACAACATAATGCCAGCAGTCAATGGCTCATTATGGACAATGAAAGTTGAAGTTATGCTATATGCTTCAGTCCCCATTTCTTTTTATTTTTTCAAACGATGGAACAAAAAAATCGTTCTTTTACTGATTTTTGCCATATCAATCTCTTATCGTGAATGTTTTGAATATCTTTACGACATAACAAACAACGATTTTTATTTAATTTTAGGCAGACAAATGGTAAGTCAACTGGTTTATTTTTATTCAGGGACTGCCATTCTAATGTTTTTTGACAAATTTCAGAGAAATATAAAGATTCTCCTTCCCTGCGCTTTGCTTATATATTTATTCAAATCAGAATTCATCGTATTTGAATATCTTTCACCATTTGCATTCGCCATCATTATAATAGGGATTGCATATAACTTCAGATATCTAAATTTTATTGGAAAATACAGCAATGTGGCATATGGCATCTATTTGTTCCATTTTCCTGTCATACAAACAATTCTACATTATAAAATACACGAATACAGCTTTTCGTTGGCACTTGCGCTCTCTGTATTTTTGACAATAGCACTTGCCATCTTCTCTTGGAACTTTATAGAAAAACCATTTATGCGTTTCTCAGCACAAAGACAGCCTCGCGGCCTACGTTGAAAAGCAAATCGAGAATGCTCTGATTGGACTGAAATCCAAATTTTGACGACCATATCTGATAATATGGCTCGAGTGTTTGCTCCGTCAGCACACCGTCGCGTAGATTGAGGGCGTCAGAGACCGCCAAATCGTTTTTATTGTCAATAACGGCTGTTTCTATATCCAAGTCGAGAAAATCGATTACAGCGGCGTGCAACGTCAAATTAAGCGATGCTATTGTCTGTATGGACTCGTCTGTATAGATTTGCTTCAAATCATCTGCAAAATAGTCGAAGAACGGAGTGCGTCCGTAAGCCGAGAACAACGCACCCCAATGCGTATGTCGCCAATTGCCGTGACTGGAAAGCGCCACCTCTCCCACCGCCATCCGCCTGTTTGGCTTTTGCAGCGACGCCGACAGCTGCTGGCATCCGTTTGTGCCAACAATGTCCATACGGTTAAGATGCTTGTGGTGCTTGTCGAAAGGCTCCGACAAATCTATCGCCACCTTGCCATAACGAAGCATGGCAGCGTAATAGTCTACGCTGCCCGCATATCTGGAGCTGAACACTGCTTTCAATGTGTCCATCTTATTCTACTTGTCGGGATTTGCATCCTTGAAGATTCTGTTCCAACGGATTCCAGAGAATAACGGTTTATCCTCGTCGAATGATATGATGACAAACATCGGCGTGCCTACTATGTGGTCTTCAGGCACAAACCCCCAATAGCGCGAATCGAGCGAATTGTCTCGGTTGTCGCCCATCATCCAATAGTAATCCATCTTGAACGTATAAGAGTCGGTCTGTTTGCCGTTGATGAATATTTTGCCGTCGCGCACCTGCAAGTCGTTTCGCTCATAGTTGCGGATGCATCGCTCATAAACAGGCAGATTGAACATGTTAAGCTTCAGCGTCACACCCTTTTTAGGTATCCACATTCCGCCCTGAGCTATATTTGTGGCATAGTTGGCACGCGTCCATCCGTAATAGCGCGTAATAGGATAAGGCGGACACGGCTCCATCACTTCCGAGCGCTCCACAGCCGTGACATAAGGCAACGATTTGAAATAAGCCACCGCCTTTTTTGTCAGAGGCACACCTCCGGAATAGAAAGATCCATCGCGGTTCATCTTCTTGTCGTAGACCATCTCACCATCGGCATTGGCAACCGGAGCATTGCGGTCGGCAAGACTGATGCCTGCCTTTTCCCAATCCTCATCGCTGATCGACTGTCCGTTGGTATAGATGTCATAGTTGAACTGCAAATTTTCCGGTTCATCAAGCGGCTTGCCGTTGATATACACCGTTTGGTCGACAATCTTCAGATAGTCGCCAGGCAAACCGATGCAACGCTTCACGTAGTTCTCGCGACGGTCCACCGGACGATACATCACCTTTCCGAAATATTCCGGATGCTGGTTTACCACACGGCGTCCCAGCTCAATGCAACGCTTGCCGAACTCGTAGCTGTAATATTCATGCAGCGATGTTGGATTCTGCTGCTTGAAACCTTCAATGTAGCAACTTGTATAGTAATCCGGATTCTGCACATTGTAGGCAATAGTGTCGCCAGCCGGGAAGTTGAACACAACGATGTCATTGCGTTCAACCTTACGGAATCCTTTCAGACGACGGTATTCGTTTTCCGGATGGTCGAGATAGCTCTTTGTGTTGATTATAGGAAACGTGTTCTGACAAAGAGGAAAGTGGATTGGAGTGATAGGCACACGCGGCCCGTAGCACATCTTGTTGACCCACAGATAGTCGCCCACAAGAAGCGTTTTCTCCAATGAAGAAGACGGAATCTTGTAGTTCTGACCAATGAATGTGAAAATTATATATACAAGCACAAGGGCATAGACAATAGCGTCTATCCAGCTCATCACTGTACGCACTACCGACGATTTCGACGTGCGCCACCAGTCCCAACGCACATAGCGCGTCAGATAGATGTCGACCAAAACGGGATAAACCATCAGAAACCACCAGTTGCCAAGCCATGTCAAAAATGCGAAAAACAGCACTGAGACAATAGCAAAACGTATCTTCTGTGACCTTTTTGCCGATAATATCCGCTCCTTTATACTTTTACCCTTTTTGTTTGATTCCGTCATATATTCTTAAAAACTTACTTTACTACCAAAATTTTAGTGACACAGCCGCTCGATTTATCGTTTTCATTCTGCGATGCAAATACATAGTATACACCCGTGTTCACGCGTGAACCTTCGCTGTTGAGTCCGTTCCAAACAAACATACCTCCTGTGGAGCGTCCTGAATAAACAAGGTTGCCCATAGAGTCTGTAATCTTCACGAGAGAATTGTCCATAAGTCCTGCCACTGTGATATGTCCGCTATAGTCAGGACGCACTGGATTAGGATAAGCATAGACATCACTGTAGTCATCTTGAGACGGCGCAGCGTCACTTTCATAGACAAGTGTACCTTTCTTTGTTCCTATAAACACGCGATTATCATCTGTGCTGCATGCAACAGATGTTATCTCATCACTTGTCAACGGGCTGTTTTCCGTAGAAAAATGCTCCAATATCTCACTGCCGTCGCTACTGGTCAAATATAATCCCGATGCAGAGGATCCAAACCATTTTCTATTTGCTCCATCAATGGCTATGTCATTAATACATAAACCATCAAGCAAGTAGTCGGCAAGATTTGTACCATCGTTACGAGGCACTTTCACTCTATTCACAACCACATTTCCAGAAAAAGCAGCTTTTATATTGTTTATCAAACCAACGCCTACATTTGTAGCAAGCCAATATTTTCCATTATCTTCCTTGATAGAATTTATATGTCCTATATCAAAATTTTTTCCGTCCTGATCATTGTAGGTTGTTACAATTGCAACCCTATCATCTGAAATATCAGTCAATGTACCATTGGTGTCAATTATAGCCAGTTTTGATTTCCACATATTTGATGCCAACAACACGTATCTGCTATCTTTAGAAATGCATAACTGGCTGCCATACGTTGTGGCAAAATTGCCTAAATCAATAGATATAAAATCGTCGGCAGTCAGATTTTCTTTATAAAGTTTGTCCTTTGGTAAAATATACAAAGGTGCGTATGTTGTCTTGTTGAAATTATAGAAAGAAAACCACAAATTTCCTTCTTTGTCAAATTTCAAGTCGCTGACACATACTAAAAAATCCAAATACATAGGAGAATTCAGATGGTCTATTTTCTGAACCTGTTCACCATTTTTTACACAATATATACCCTCAAAAAAAGAACCAAACCAAATTTTTTCAGAATCAAATGGATCTATAGCCATTCCATAAGGATCTATTAATGATTGGTAGCTCTTGTTATGTATTTCAACATCAACTGGCTCTAAATTTTTCCAAACACCATCTTTTAAAGAACCCAGCATAACAGGTAAAAGATGCGTAGCACTTTTATAATTAGCTCCCGAATTCATAGAATACAGCGTGCCGTTTTGATAAGTGAGGTAGTAAGGCTCGCTGACGGTAGAGGTGTTTGGGCGATAAGTGTCGTGAAGAATGGTGACAGAGCCGTCGGAGATTGAAAACTCCTTCAATCCGTTGCTGTCGAGATTCCACAATCCTTTGCCATCGATTGTTGACAGATGGCTACCATCGATTTCCGAAGGCATCGCCACTGTCTGCGACGTTCCATCCGGGCTTACAACGATATATTTTTCCTTATACGAAGCCACCATATTGCTGCCCGACATCGACACGTTCGACGGCGCCGACTTCTCTATAACCGACATTGCAAGGTTGGTAGGATCCTCTCCTATTTTTATATAATAAAACCAACCAGTCGTGGTCAACATACTGTTGTTGTCTATTTTCAGCAACTTCATTTCCTGCTTGATATTGGTTTCCTTGAAACTGCTCAGTTCATAATGACTCTCACCAACCGACGACACATAGATTTTTTTGTCGAACGTGGCAAATATGTTTTTGTCGGTCACTACAATCGATTTGAAAGCCTTTCCATAGTTGAACGACTCTTTCACCACACATTTTTTGCAGTCTACGACCATATATCCGAAATCAGTGGCAATGTATGCATAATCGCCGCTGAAATCCACGCTGTTGATTGCTTTCGACACTGTGAGAATAACGCTTTTGAGGTCAGGCACATTGTCAACACGTCCGTTTTCGCGCACAATGTCGATGTTTGAGTTGCTGTATGCCACAAGCAAAAATTTCTTGTCGTAGTTATAGTATATGCCCGAAATGTCAGTGTCCGACATTCCGTTCATTTTCGTATAAAACACCGACTCATCGTTATCTTTGTCGTAGGAATACAACCAACCGTCGGCGAGATAGAACACCTTGTTGTCGGTGTCGACAAGCGAATTGTTGTTGTTGCCCGAAAATACGGGATAAATGCTCCAACTGCCCACTTGCTGGGACTTCGCCGGCACAACAGCCATCACAATCAGTAATGCAACTGCCAAACATATTCTCTTTATCATAGTGTCTTTTTTAAATAGTCTATAAGTTTTTTTGTAGCCCTTGCGCGATGACTGATGGCATTTTTTTCTGCCGACTCCATTTCTGCGAAAGTGCGGTCGCTGCCTTCCGGCAGAAACACTTTGTCGTATCCGAATCCACCTTCTCCATGACGCTCTGTGGCAATTGTTCCCTCTATTTTTCCCTCAAATTCAATGCTTTCACTGCCTTCAATAAGTGCTATCACCGTGCGGAAACGCGCTGTGCGGTCGGTCTTTCCAGCCAATTCACCGAGCAGCTTGTCTATGTTGCGCTCCGAATCGCAGTCCTCGCCTGCATAACGTGCGGAGTAGACACCCGGACGTCCGTCAAGCGCCGTCACCTCCAAACCGGTGTCGTCGGCAAAGCAGTCGTATCCGTATTTGTCCTTCACCCAACGCGCTTTAAGCATGGCGTTGCCTTCGATTGTAGCCGCCGTTTCCGGAATGTCGTCGTGACAACCTATTTCAGAAAGACTGAGAATATTGTACTCTCCTCCTGCAATAGCCCTGATTTCCTGAAGCTTGTTTTTATTATTTGTAGCGAATACAATATTCTTCATATCTTTCTAATAATTCAGCTGTTCTATTTATTAAAACGTTGTTTTACACGCTTTATTTCACAACGATGTTGACAATCTTGTTTGGCACAACTATCACTTTCACCACAGTTTTGCCTTCAAGCCAGCGTGCGGCATTCTCATTTTCAAGAGCCAGACGCTCAACTTCAGCCTTGTCGGTGCCGTTTGCCACTTGAATGTTGAAACGTGCCTTTCCGTTGAACGACACAGCATAGTTCACGTTTGCCTCAACAAGATATGCCTCGTTGAATTTTGGCCAGGCTGCGTCGCACACCGTAGTGTCGTTGCCTACAGCATGCCACAATTCCTCTGCAATGTGAGGAGCGAACGGTGCGAGAAGCACCACAAGTTCGCCAAGCACCTCGCGCGAATGACACTTAGCCGCAGCAAGCTCGTTTACGCAAATCATAAATGCGCTGACCGATGTGTTGTAAGAGAAATGCTCAATGTCCCATGTCACTTTCTTTATCAGTTTATGAAGCGATTTGAGCGCCTCTGCCGAAGCTTTTTCATCGTCGACGAGCAAAGTGTCGCCTTTGTAGAACAAGTTCCACAATTTCTTCAAGAAGCGGTTCACACCGTCGATACCGTTGGTGTCCCACGGCTTGCTCTGCTCCAACGGACCGAGGAACATCTCGTAAAGACGCAATGTGTCGGCACCATAAGTTTCTACAATATCGTCTGGATTCACAACATTGAACATTGACTTTGACATCTTCTCAACGGCATATCCACAAACATATTTGCCATCCTCAAGCACAAACTGTGCGTCGGCAAACTCCGGACGCCACGCCTTGAATTTTTCAATATCGAGCACGTCGTTGCTAACGATGTTGACATCAACGTGGATAGGTGTTGTGTCGTAGTCCTTCTTCAATCCGTATGAAACGAATGTGTTGGTATCCTTTATGCGGTAAACAAAGTTGGAGCGTCCCTGAATCATACCCTGATTTATGAGCTTCTTGAACGGTTCTTCCTCGCATACAACACCGTTGTCAAACAAGAATTTGTTCCAGAAACGGCTATAAATCAAGTGACCTGTGGCATGCTCCGTACCGCCGATGTAAAGGTCAACGTTGCGCCAATATTCGTCTGCCTCTTTAGACACAAGAGCATTGTTGTTGCGCGGATCCATATAGCGCAGATAATATGCCGACGAGCCAGCGAAACCAGGCATTGTGCAAAGTTCGTAAGGATAGCCTTCGGCTGTGTGCCAGTTTTTGGCACGTCCCAATGGAGGCTCGCCAGTCTCCGTAGGCAGGAATTTATCAACTTCTGGCAGTTCAAGAGGCAACTGGTCCTCATCGAGCACATGAGGAATGCCGTCTTTGTAGTATACAGGGAACGGCTCGCCCCAATAGCGCTGACGACTGAAGATAGCATCGCGCAGACGATAGTTCACTTTTACCTTGCCTATGCCTTTTTCTTTGATAAACTTCTTTGTCGCGGCAATGGCTTCTTTCACTTCCATTCCGTTGAGATTCAACTCCGCACCCTCAGAATTTATCATTTTGCCCTCTTTTGCGTCAAAACTTTGTTCCGACACGTCGCATCCCTCAATAAGAGGCACTACGGGCAGATTGAAATGACGAGCGAAAGCATAGTCGCGGCTGTCGTGGGCTGGCACTGCCATGATTGCGCCTGTGCCGTAGCCTGCAAGCACATAGTCGCTTATCCACACAGGTATTTCCTTTCCTGTAAGCGGATTCACGGCATACGATCCTGAGAACACACCGCTGACCTGCTTGTCAATCAGACGCTCACGCTCTGTCTTATGCTTTATTTCAGCCAAATATTTATCTACTGCTTCACGCTGTTCGGCAGTAACGAGTTTTTCAACATATTCGCTTTCCGGTGCGAGCACCATGAATGTCACACCAAAGATTGTATCGGCACGGGTTGTAAAGATTTCAAGATTGAGATCTTGTTCCACCACCTTGAAATTCATTTCAGCACCCTCCGAACGTCCAATCCAATTGCGCTGTGTTTCTTTAAGAGAGTCGGTCCAGTCGATGGTGTCAAGACCGTCGAGAAGACGTTGTGCATAAGCCGACACACGCAGACACCATTGGTTCATCACCTTCTGCTCTACAGGGTAGCCTCCACGAATAGACACACCCTCGCTCACCTCGTCGTTGGCAAGCACTGTACCGAGTTTCGCACACCAGTTGACCATTGTCTTGCCACGATAAGCAATACGGTAGTTCATCAGCACGTCGCTCTGCTCCTTTTCGCTCATTGCGTTCCATTCGGCAGCCGTGAAGTGCATTTCCTCGCCGCATGCAGCCTCCACGCCTTCCGTGCCGTTCTGCTTGAACGCATCTATAAGTTTGTCGATGCACTCAGACTTGTTTGTCTTCAAGTCATAGTAACTCTTGAACATTTTTACAAATGCCCACTGTGTCCATTTGTAATATTGCGGATCGCACGTCTTGAGCTCGCGGCTCCAATCGTAGCAGAAACCAATCTTGTTCAGCTGCTCACGGTAACGGTTGATGTTGTTTACGGTTGTCACCTCAGGATGCTGACCAGTCTGAATGGCATATTGCTCGGCAGGCAAACCATATGCGTCGTAGCCCATCGGATGAAGCACATTGAATCCCTGCAGACGCTTGTAGCGTGAGAATATGTCAGACGCAATGTAACCGAGCGGATGGCCTACGTGAAGTCCCGCACCCGAAGGATAAGGAAACATGTCGAGCACGTAGAATTTCGGACGCTTTGCATCGATGTCGGTTTTATAAACGTTGTTGTCTTTCCAATACTGTTGCCAGCGTTTTTCTATTTCTTTGTGATTATATTCCATATTTCTTTTCTTATTTTATCAAACCAAGTTGTTTAGAAATGTCGAGCATCTTGTTTATCGGACGCACTGCGCGCTCGCAAAGATCCTCGCTTATCTTTATTTCCGGAGCCTCGTATTTAAGGCAGTTGTAGATTTTCTCAAGTGTGTTTAGACGCATATAGAAGCACTCGTTGCACGCACATGTGCTGTCGTCGGGAGGCGCAGGAATGAATTCCTTGTCCGGACAAGCCTTCTTCATCTCGTAAAGTATGCCCGACTCCGTCACTACAATAAACTGACGGGCGTCTGACTTTACAGCATAGTCGAGCAAGCCTTTTGTCGAGCCCACCTTGTCGGCAAGAACAAGCAGACTCTTCTTGCATTCAGGATGCGCCAGCACTTTCGCTTCAGGATATTGCTTCTTCAATCCTATGAGTTTATCAAGCGAGAATTTCTCATGCACCATGCACGCTCCGTCCCACAGTTTCATCTGACGTCCTGTAAGACTGTTGATATAATTGCCGAGGTTGCGGTCTGGTCCGAAAATCATTTTCTGATCTTTCGGGAAACTCTCCACTATCTGGCACGCGTTGGATGATGTGACAACCACGTCGGTCAGCGCCTTCACCTCTGCCGTCGTGTTGGCATAACTTATAACGATGTGGTCGGGATTCTCGTCAATGAACCGCTGCAAGTCGGCGGCCTTGCAACTGTCGGCAAGTGAACATCCGGCATTGAGATCGGGCACAAGCACCTTCTTCCGCGGCGACAGAATTTTCGCCGTCTCGCCCATGAAGTTCACTCCGCAGCTGACAATCACGTCGGCATCCGTCTGCGCAGCCTTCTGTGCCAACGCCAGACTGTCGCCGATGAAATCGGCTATAGCCTGCACCTCGTCGCGCTGATAGTAGTGCGCCAGGATGACTGCATTCTTCTCTTTCTTCAGTTTGGCAATCTCTTCCACCAGATTCAAACCCTCCTCTACAGGAGCGTCAACGTAACCTTTATCCACAGTCATTATTTTATATATTTTCTTTTTATTTTTTTAAAAAAGGAATTTTATGTTGTTACTATTAGCGCGTTGATAACTGTAGTAACTTTTTGGCTGTTTTCTTGTTTTTTAAGTTATTGATATAATTGTCTACGTTATCAATATGCTGTCAACACGCAATATCCTTATATTTCAGTTTCATATAAGTTTTATCAACACCTTGTCAATAATCCGCAAAGTTAGTAAATTCTTACGATTTTAAGGCTTGATTTATGTCGAAAACCTGTTTAATCAGCGATTATTATTTTATGCTAACTTTTTTTGAAAGTTGAAAACTATTTACATACGTTGTTGATTCTTAGATTGCAAGAAAAAAGTTTCAATTGTTGTTGTTGGGTTTTCAACTGTTATCAACCATTTATTCACATATTGTGGACAACTCCTGTAAGTTAAATTCATTACCTTTGCATTCAAATAATTAACTTCTGAACAAACAATGAAAAAGAAATCAATGCAGGAACTTGCTCGACTGTCGTGTGAGGAATATCATAAAGTGGAGAAACTCCACATTGTAGTGGTGCTCGACGACGTGCGCAGCCTTAACAATATAGGCTCTATATTCCGCACGGCTGACGCCTTTCTGATAGAGAAAATCTACCTTTGCGGAATCACTGCCACTCCTCCAAGTCCGGATATTCACAAAACGGCGCTCGGTGCGGAGGACTCTGTGGAATGGGAATATGTTGATAATGTTGTCAACCTTGTTGAAAACCTTCAGGAGAATGGCTATCAAGTATGTGCCATTGAGCAAGTTAACGGTAGCGTCAACTTGTTGGACTTTACTGTTGATAAGTCTGCCAAATATGCCGTGGTGCTGGGTAATGAAGTGAAAGGTGTGAAGCAGGAGGTGGTAGACAAGGCTGACTGCTGCATAGAACTCCCGCAATATGGTACCAAGCACTCGCTGAACGTGTCGATCACTGCCGGCATTGTGATGTGGCAACTATTTTCAACAATGCGTTGACAAGTAGTTGTTAACATAGTGTGGATAAACAGAGCATCACGCTGACATTCAGTGTGATGCTCTGTTTATAACTTGTTTAAAGTTGTGTCAAAATGTGATAACGTGTCTATCCGTATTTACAGCTCCAACTATACCCCACCCATCAGTGACATTGCTATAAATTTGAATAGCTTCGGTGTACTCATCTTGTGGAGTGATGCTATATACCATCAGTGACTTCAGGTAGAAATAAAGTTCTTTGGTGATGCTTTGCAGTTCTACAATAAGTTTGGTTTGTTCGCGAGGAGCCACAAGGTCAACGCTGATGGTAAATTCATGTTGCGTGCCATTGAAACGCTGGTCAGAGAAGATGTTGCTGAAGTAGCGAGGCCAGTTGCCACGCTTGGCATAGATGTCGGTATCTTTGAATAAAGTCTCATCATCGGAAGTGAAAACGTCATTGTAGTTTTCATCATCGCGCTTCTCCTTGCAGAATGTAACTGTAAGTGTCCACTTGAGGAAGCATCCATTGTTATGCACCTTTAATGCCCCATCGTATGTCGTGTTTAGACTCCCTTTTAAGGCGAAAATCTGTACTTAAGGAGGCTTCATTTATTTCAGAGTTGAAACTTGCATATGAATCTTCTTTAATCTCTTTCTCTTTCCTTTCTAATGAAGATAGTTTGAGATAATATAGATAATGACTAATGTTAGCGTTGACATTTAAAGAAAAAGAGTTGTTGAAAAGATGCGTCCAGTACGCACTACCCATCACGTTGTCCCAGTGATTGATAGTGGAATGCTTAATAAGAAGATAGTTTGATTTGTCATTATCATCACCTTTATAAATTTTATAACTATCGGATGGCGATGCATCGCTCACGTCCTTACCCCAATAGACAACTGCCGTAAGTTTGTCTCTATCGGAAAATTTATGGACAAACTTAGCATTCAAGTCGTAATAATTCATCTTTGAATAAGGCTTTAGAGCGTTGGGATTATCGTAAACCTTATCAAGTAGAGGTTGCATAATCCAGTTGAAGTAGGAGGTTCGAGCGGCAATGTTGAAACTTGTATGCCCTTTCCATATCGGACCTTCGGCGTGAATTGCTGACAAAAGCATACCAACGTTAATGTTTCCGTGGTATTTGCTTGATTTGTGTGGCTGACAAAGTCTGAGCCGACATCTGCGACGACTGCACGCCGAAGTTTGTGCGAGAACCGTAGACATTGACGTCGCGCAGCTCCGTGCTGCGTTGCAACCTTACCTCTATCGCTTTATTGCCACTTTCAGCGGTGAAAGAAGAAGGCGTGTAGCCAACGTATGCTGCGGTCAGCTCTGTCCCATCAACAACGTTAATCTCAAAATAGCCTCTTACATCAGCCGTTGTTTCCGCGCTGGAGCCTTTCACAAACTGGCGGCAGCCAATGCCTCTCCAGTATCAGCGTCGACCACATATCCTCGGATAATATCAGCTTTCGTCGCCACGACCATCGCAAAAGATAAAGCTGTCAAAATTAAGCGTTTCATAATATTATGGTCTTTAGTTTTCTACAAGTGGTTGGTACATAGCATCGCCTAATACTTCACCCGTAGTTGATAAATAAATTTCACAATTAATAGTATATAAACCTGGCTGCTTTATATTTATGATAGCAGACGGATTTTTTTCGTTATAGTCCAAAGTTGCTTTATCATTACCTGTAGCATCATCCTCTTTTCCGTCAATAATGCTCCAACGATATCTGACATAGTTGCCTGTAGGTATATCTTTTATTATAGAATAAGTATAGTCTATATTGGTTTTTATAATACCATTATTAGTACCTTCACAACTAATTAAATCAGAACGGTAAAAATGTTTGTAATATTTTCTTTTTTCCATATTTTCGTATGGGCCATAATTAGGTGCATGACGCATTAAAGGACAAGAACCCCATTTAGATTCATACATATCTTTAACCGACGAAACCACAGCAGAATGGTCAGAATCATAGTAATTAATTTTAACAGCATTATCTTCTGTCGTTTCGGAGTAATAGTCATCAGTCCAATATTTACTTATGGAGCTTTCATTTATCCAATATTTTTTTCCACCATCAGACACATTCCAAGCATAACTATGACAATTGTATGTAGCAGAAGAGTTGGATAAGAACGTTGCATTTGGATATGTTTTTATTGTGAATGAATTTAATTCAGCAATTTCTTGGGATGTCATTTCACTTATGCTATATGCTATAAGGGGTTTGCCACATTTGGTAAAAATACGAACCTTTAAAGAAACTTTTGCATTACTTTCTTGAATTTTATTTTGTAATAATTCTGAATGTCTTAAAGAAAAGAAGGAATTATTATTTGATATTCTCTTTTCATTGAATTTTTTCTCATGAAGAATATTCAAGCGTTGTAATAAATTGCCTTGATAGAGAGATTCAAATTCTCCAGAACTTAAAATTAATTCAAGGTATCCTAATTTTATATTTGGATATGTTTCTATATTTTCTTTATCACTATTTAATGTTGCAACATTGACATTTTCATATAAGTCAAGAAGTTTTTCAGCTGCATCAGTGCGTTTTTTTAGTTCAGTAAAACCATTGAATCCATCCATTACTTTTTTGATGCCGACTAATTCATCATTATATGCAGAGAAGTTTCCAAACAGAGGGTAGTTCATACATATTTGCACCAACTCTTCCGTGCTGAGATTGGGCAATACGTCATCGGGAATCTGGCATGCAGACTGCATTTCTTCCAATGTTTGGAATGTTTTCCATATTTCTGGTTTTGTTACAGAGTCGAAAGAAAATGTTTGGGATGTAAAAGCTCTTGTTTTATTGTCAATAGTTGGTTGTTTGGTATCAATTTGTAATTCTTCATTACAAGCAACTAAGAGAAAGAGTAAGACAATTATATAAATAAACTTTTTCATAATTAACAATTTAAAGTTAATAAAATGTTTTTATTAAGATTTGATTAAGGTAATCGGTTGCAAGTTATGTATTTATACGTATAAATACAAATTTTATTGAAGGAAAATTACAAAAAAAGTAGAGAGGGCGTTCCTAATAGCGTCAGGCTTGTCAAAAGCGTGTTTATATAGTTATTGACATATATGTTGATAACTTGTTAAGTATTTGTTTTTCAATAAGAATATGTGTTGATAATATGTTGAGAGTATTGTCGATGATAAAAAATAGCAAAATTTTAGGTCTGTAAATTTGGAGGGAAAAAAACTTTGGCGTATCTTTGCACCGCATTTAGCGCAAGGGCGAATACCAGAGTGGCCAAATGGGGCAGACTGTAAATCTGCTGGTTTATACCTTCGGTGGTTCGAATCCATCTTCGCCCACACAATTGCGGAAGTAGCTCAGTTGATAGAGCATCAGCCTTCCAAGCTGAGGGTCGCGAGTTTGAGCCTCGTCTTCCGCTCAAAATCTATGAAAGAGTTCCTTTTTTAGGGACTCTTTTTTTGTGCATTCTTGAAAATAGTGATAACTTCGCATCATTATGAAACCGATTTTTCTAATAGGATACATGGGTTCCGGCAAGTCGACTCTCGGACGGGTGTTGTCGGAAATGCTTGAATGCGAGTTTACCGATCTTGACGCATATATTGAAAACCGTTACCACAAGACTGTGAAGCAGATTTTTGCGGAGCACGGTGAGGCGGGTTTCCGTGAGCTTGAGCGGAGGATGCTTCTCGAGGTGTGCGAGTTTCAAGACATCGTGATAGCCTGTGGCGGCGGCACGCCATGTTTCGGCGACAATATGGATTTGATGAACAGCCATGGGGTGGCGGTTTATCTGCAGGTGCCTGTGGAGAGACTGTTTCAGCGCTTGTCGCGTCCGCGGTCGAAGGCTAAGCGTCCGGTTATAGCCGACAAGAGCGATGATGAGTTGATGCAGTTTATCGCCGACAATCTTCGCCAGCGCGATCCATTCTATTCTCGTGCCTCCATCAAGTTTGATACCACAGAAATAGAAACAGCCGCAGAGACGCGTGTCACGGCGGCTCGCCTTGCCGACATTCTCAAGCCTGTTTTGAGTAATTGAGAAACACTTTGTGTGCATAAATTCCACACTTTTTCCACATATCAACAGGTTGTTGATAAATATGTTGATAATACAAATACTTGAAAAACAAATCTTTATGTAGAAACTGCAAATATTGGCACAGCTATTGATGTATTATAAGACAACAAGGCAACAGAAGTTTAACAGATAAAAATTTACAGTTATGAAAACATTGGTATTTGCAATCGCAGCAGTAATGGTATCGGGATCAATGGCATTCGCCGCAATTAACGACCAGTCAGTATCACAGCAGCCAGTGAATGAACCGGACACCACCCAGGTGGCACAGCCGGAGGAGCCAGACTCCACGGCACAGACACCGGAAACTCCCGCTCAGCCAGCCGCTGAATAAAAGGAGAAAGAGAGTAAAAGTAGTATAGAAAAGAAGTTCAACAGATAAAAATTTACAGTTATGAAAACATTGGTATTTGCAATCGCAGCAGTAATGGTATCGGGATCAATGGCATTCGCCGCAATTAACGACCAGTCAGTATCACAGCAGCCAGTGAATGAACCGGACACCACCCAGGTGGCACAGCCGGAGGAGCCAGACTCCACGGCACAGACACCGGAAACTCCCGCTCAGCCAGCCGCTGAATAATAGAAAGGCATCACGGTCTGTATTTTCTCATAAAAAACATTTGGTCCGCATACTCGGTGACGAGTATGCGGTTTTTTTATGGAAAAGTAGACAGCCATTAAAGGAAAAGCAGTAAATTTGCGGTTCAAGTAAATGTCAAAAAAACAGATTATGAACCAAACGGATGCCATGGCGCGCGCCGCGCGTGCCAAAAAGGTTACATGGGTAGGATTTTGGGTAAATGTGGTGTTGTCGGTGGCAAAGATAATCGCGGGCATCGTAGGACGTTCGGGAGCAATGATTGCCGACGGCGTGCATTCAATATCGGATTTCGTTACCGACATCATAGTAATTGTGTTTATAGGAGTCTCGGCAAAAGGCGAGAACACCCGCTTCCGTTATGGACACGGCAAGTTTGAAACCTTTGCTACGATGCTTATAAGTTTCGCACTTTTTGCCGTTGCGGTAGGATTGTTCTGGACATCGTTCAGCCAGATTGTCGACGCGCTCAACGGCAAGGTGCTGCCGCGTCCGGAGATGGTTGCGCTTGTAATGGCATTTGTCTCGGTGGTTGCGAAAGAGTGGCTGTTTCACTACACTCGTGTGGCTGGCGAGCAGATGAACTCCATGGCGCTTGTCGCCAATGCCTGGCATCATCGCAGCGACGCTTTTTCGAGCATCGCCGTGCTTGTAGGCATCGGTTGTGCGATGTTTCTTGGCGAGCGCTGGCGTGTGCTCGATCCAATTGCCGCAGCCACAGTCAGCGTGTTTATAGCTTTGGTGGCATACCGTCTTGCCATGCCGTCTATCCGCGAGCTTCTCGAGGTTGCTTTGCCTGACGATGTGACGGCCGAGATGGGCGGGGTTATAGGCAGAGTCGACGGTGTCTGCGCCTACCATCATCTGCGCACACGCAAGAACGGCAACGTCTACATTATGGATTTCCATATAAAGGTTGATCCGCGGCTCACAATCGTTGAGGCACACGACATCTCCAAACGTGCCGAGGCTGCGCTGAAGGCAAAATATGGCGAGCAGTCGATTGTTAACATCCACATAGAACCCTATCAGGGTGAGACTGTCGACAGCAGCAAGTCATGCACTGACTGATTCCTTACTTTTTATATTTGCGCATTGCTTCGAAATTGCGCATCAGCCCGGCGTATTTGGCGCGTTTTACGGCAGAGCGGCGAAACAGGCGGCGGAAGTCGTCTTCCGTCATTCCTGCCATTGTTTCGTCGTTGAGGGCGAGAAACTCATCAGAAGGGCTGAATTCCTCAATCTCTGTAGGTGACGAGAAGCGGTTGTGCGGACACGCCTTCTGGCATTCATCACATCCGTAGACGCGGTTTCCGAGCCGCTGAGCCACGATGTCGGGCAATGTGCCGCGATGTTCGATTGTCATGCACGAAATGCATATACGGGCGTCCAGACAGCCTCCATCGCGGCTCAGCGCGCCCATGGGGCAGGCGTCGACGCAACGGTGGCAGTCGCCGCATCCGATGTTGAGCCTGTGGTCGGGGGCAACAGGCAGAGTGGTCAGTATTTCGCAGAGAAAGAAAAACGATCCGTGGCTGGGAATGATGAGATGGTTGTTGCGGCCGATGAAGCCTATTCCGGCGCGCTGTGCCCAATATCGCTCGCGCAGGGGAGCGGTGTCGACGCAGCACCGGCATTCACCGCCTAATTCCGTGCGTATGAAATCAGCCACCGTCTGCAGCCGATGGCGCACAACGTCGTGATAGTCGTTGCCGTAGGCGTAATATGCGAATTGGGGCGCGTCTGACTGTTGCAGACGCTTGGGATAGTAGTTTATCGCCATGCTTATCACGGTGCGCGCTCCATCGAGCAGCGTGCGCGGGTCGAGTCGCAGGTCGGGATAGTTTTCCATATATGCCATCGAGCCGTTTTTTTCGGCGGCAATCCAGTTGGCGTAGCGCGTGGCGGCTTCTGGGTCGACAGGCATAGCCTCGGCAAAGCCACAGGCAGAGAAACCGGCCTCGAGGGCTTTCCGTCTTATGGCTTCCTTACATTGGGATGGGCAGAAACTGGTATCCATTTTCTTTAAGCCATTCGATGGCGCGTGGCAAGGCATAGCGCAGGTTGCTCTCGGATTTCAGAGAGTCGTGAAACACGATGATAGACCCGTTGCGCACGTAGCGTCGCACGTTGTCGAGCACCTGTTCGCCCGTAAGTTTTTTAGAGTAGTCGCGCGTGACGAGGTCGTACATGATGATTCTCATGTTGTCTTTGATGGCAGCCGCCTGTTTCCAGCGTATCAGTCCGTGCGGCGGCCGAAACAAAGGGCTGTCGATGAGGGCGTGCGCCTCCATTATGTCGGCCACATAGCGTGCCGTTGTCACCTTTGCGCCCTGCAGATGGTGCATTGTGTGGTTTCCCACGCTGTGTCCGCGTTCCACCACCATCCGGAATGTTTCAGGATGTTTTCTCACGTTGTCGCCCACGCAGAAGAAGGTGGCCTTGATGCCATAATGGTCAAGCAGGTCGAGAACCCAAGGAGTGACCTCGGGTATCGGGCCGTCGTCAAACGTAAGAAACACAGCCTTGTGCTTCATCGGTATGCGCCACACCGTTTCGGGAAACAGCATGCGGTAGGGTATGGGTGGTTGCTCTATCAGCATAGGTTTTTATTTTATTAATGCTCTGCACGTAGCAATTGTTCACGGGCGAGCCTCTGATTGCGGTTGTGGAAGTCGTTGGCTTTTTTAACAGCGATGGCAAACGACTCGTTTTTCTTCAGCACAGAGGCGTATTTCTTAGGATTGTAGGTGCTGAGAGTGCGCGCCGCCTCGTATGTGTAATCCCAAACGCGTGATTTACCAACCGATGGAGGCTCTTTTCCGCGCACAATGTTGAGGTTGCGCTCCAAAGCCGCCCAGATGTCCACACCGCGGCGCTCCACGTCGGCAATCTTGCGACGTGCGGCGTCGGGATTGCCGTTGGCATACGACGCGAGGAGGCTGAGGAAGCCGCCGTCGTTGTATATCAGGCGGTTGCCCGGCGACATTGGTTGCCAGAAGGTGAGCGTCTGGAAATAAACCATGTGTTGCGAGAAGCGGTCGATAGCCGCAGAGATGGTGGCGTCGGCTTTCCGGCGGTCGGCAGCGTTGCCCGTAGCGCGCCACAGATGGTAATAGGCATCGGCGGTGCGGCGGTAGAACTCATAGTTGCTCAGAGCCACAAATTCAGGCAGTTTCGACTCTTTCAGCATCAGGATGTCGCGAGCCTTGGCATAGCGGTCGGCGGCAAAAGCCTCCGAGCGCACGCGTTGCGGCAGCAGAGGGAATGCCGATGGATTGGCGGCGGCTTCTTTAGCCACGTCGCCCTCCTTTATCAGTCGGTCGGTGAGGTCGAGCATTGCCAGACGCATATAAGCGAGCATGTCGCGGTTCACCTCGTCGAGATAAGGCTTGTTGTCGGGAGAGGCTTTGTCAAGTCCGCCCCACAGGAAGTGGTGCATCATATTGTCGTATGCGCGGTCGCTGTAGCCCGTTCCGATACTTGTGTAGCTGTCCTGTCGGAATGGTGTAAGCTCGATTGTAAGGCCGGTCTGCGCCAGGTACGGTGAGATGAACGCATAGTTGTTTGCGCTCATGCATTTCACAAACGCTATGTTGCGCTGCCAGCCGTTTGCCGCGTTTGTGGCAGCCATGTCGACCATCACCATGCGTGTTGCGTTGACCGCCGTGTTTGGAGCGGGTTTGAACGGATTGACACGCAGGTCCATAATTATCTTTCTGGAGGCAAGCGGTGCGCAGTCGTGGTGGAATTTGCCTTGGCGCAACAGTGCCGTTGTGTCGACATCGATGGTGAGCAACGGGCTGATTTTGCCGTATGTCGTAGAATTTTTGTCGTAGAATGCCTTTAGCTGGTCAATGGCGTCGACGGCGGTTGTGTCGGCGAGCAGGGTGTTGCCGCGGTGGTAGTTGTAGGCATAGAAATCCACATTGCCGGTCAGCGGTATGCGCTTACTGTCGAAGTAGGGATAGCACGATTGAGCGATGTACCAATGCGAGTTGAGGTAGTCGGTGTTGAGAGTGCGCACGTCGGTGCGGAAATCTTCAACATCCTGGGTGTACCACAACGGAAACGACAGGTTGTCGCCGCTGTTGAACAGGATGGCGTCGCGGTCGCAGCTGACGAGCAGGTCGTGGCCGTAGTCGCGGCAAAGGAGACGCCCGCTGCGGTCGTGGTCGTCCCATGTCTGGCTCACCATCTGCAGCGGCACGATTATGCCTGCGGCGAGGCCTATATATGTGGCTATACGCTCAAAACGGCGGTGTGCGTTGTCGAAAAGACGGCGGTAGATTTTAAACAGCATCCGCGCCAAGCCTATCACGCCGAGTCCTATCCAGATGGCGTAGGCATAGAACGAACCGACAAACGAGTAGTCGCGTTCGCGGCACTGTCCAGGAGTCTGGTTGAGATAAAGCACTATGGCTATTCCCGTCATGAACCACAACATGAAAATCACCCAAGCCTGGCGTTTGCCTTCGTGTCCGCCGCGCGCCTGCCAAGCCAAGCCTATCAGTCCGAGCAGCAGAGGAATGCCGTAGTAGAGGTTGTGACCCTCGTTGTCGGTGCCGAATTCTGCCGGCAGCAACCGCTGGTCGCCGAGTCGCAGATTGTCGACAACGGGCACTCCCGACAGCCAGTTGCCCTGGGTCACCTCGCCGTTGCCGTTGATGTCGTTCTGGCGGCCGACGAAGTTGAACATCATATAGCGCCAGTACATTTGGCTGAACTGATAAATTGCGAAGTATTTGATGTTGTCCCAATACGACGGCATCTGCACTTTGACGGTTTTCACCGAGTCGCCGTGCTGCACGTGGGCATCGATTTCGGTAGGCGTGATGCCGCCCACCCAGCTGCTGTATTCATCGGCGCACGACGGGGCGTAGATGCGCGGAAGGAACATATAGATTTCCGGTGCGTACTTTGTTTCCCTTACCGGAGAAATCTCGATATAACTGTCTGGTTCAGAAGGGTTGGATTTTACCTTCTGCTTATAGCGGTGTTTCTTGATTTTTGTTATTGCCCTGCCGTTCTTGTCGCGCTGCATAAGGTCGGAAGACGCAGTGTAGACCGGGCCGTAGAACAGTGGCGCCGAGCCAAACTGGTCGCGGGAGATGTAGGATTCAAGGTCGAACGGGTTGTTCGGACGGTTCACGTTCATCGGCGTGTCGGCGTTGGAGCGAATGGGCACGATGGCGTAGCAGGAGAATCCTATCATGATGGCGACAATGTAGAGCGCGATGTTGTTCATCACGCGCACCGGGAGGGTGGGGCAATAGAAGAAGAAATAAATCACGGCGACCACAAGCATTGTGGCTGGCACGTAGAGATTTTCTCCGGCAATCATAAGCACGCCCGACACAGCCACAAGCAGCAGGAATGAAACCTTCATTCTCAGCGCGTTGCGCTGCTGATGAAGCTCGATGATTGCCCAGACGGCAATGGCGGCGAATGTGGCTATGTAAATGAGCCATCCGCTGTTGAAACTCATTCCAAGACGGTTGACAAACAGAAGTTCGGCATATTGAGCCAGATGGAGCGAGCCGGGAACAAGGCCGTAGAGGATAAACATGACGATGGCGAGCGACAGCACGAGCACGGGCAGAGTGGTCCACCAGTGTGTGCGGTCAACCTTGCGGTAGTACACCACAAGCGCTATTGCCGGAACGCAGAGCAGGTTGAGCAGATGCACGCCTATCGACAGACCTACAACATAGGCTATAGCCACAAGCCAACGGTCGCTGCCGGGCTGGTTGATGCGGTTTTCCCATTTCAGCACGAGCCACAGGGTGAGGGCGGTGCAGAAAGAAGAGTAGGCATAAACTTCCGCCTCCACGGCTGAAAACCAGAATGTGTCGCTCCATGTGAACGCGAGGGCGCCGCAGATGCCGCTGCCAACGATGAGTGCCATCTGGCGTCGTGTCCTGACGGGTTTGCCCACACCGCACAGCAGCCGCCGTGCGAAGTGGGTTATGGTCCAGAACAGCAGCATGACCGTGGCGGCGCTGAGCAGTGCCGACATAGCGTTGATGCACACAGCCACCTTGTCGGGCGACGATGCGAAATTGCTGAAGAAGCGTGCTGTCAGCGCAAAAAACGGATTGCCGGGAGCGTGTCCCACCTCGAGCGCATAGCTTTGCGCTATGTATTCAGGACAGTCCCAGAAACTTGCCGACGGTTCAAGTGTGAGGAGGTAGGTGACCGCCGCTATGGCAAAGGTCACCCACCCCGTCAGATTGTTTATGTAGTTATAGCTTCTTTCTGTCATTCAGTGTTTTATGAGTTGCTTTGTTCCATCAGCTGTGTCATCACTGTGTAGAAATTGTCGTGTTTCATCAGGAAATCCTGTGCCTCTTTCGGGAACATTCTCGCATAGGTCGGGAATGAGTACACGATGTTTTGGGCGGCGCTTGCCGAGCTGCTGTGCAGCACTCTCAGCGCGGCGCGCTCGAAACCGTACCACAGGTTCAGTCCCTGCTTGTCGAGCTTCACAAACAGTTTCTTGGCGGCAGATGGGTTGGCGAGCATATATGTCTCAAACAATTTCAGATAGCCGGCGTCTTGATAGAGATAGTCGTCGATGTTGGTCAGACATCCCTTCAAGTCGGCAGACAGACTGTTGTAGTAGCGCATATACTGGGCGTAGTTGGTGAGCAGTTGCTCCATCAGCTGCGATCCGCGCTTCATGTCGTCGCTGTTGCCGGTGGCATGTGCGATGGTGAAGTATGCGCTTGCTGTGTCTTCAATTATTGAGAAACTTGCATTCACGGCAAACCACGGCAGCTTCTGTTCCATCAGGTGGAGCAGTGTGCGCGCCTTGTTGTAGCGGTCGGCGATAAATCCGTCGGTTGTCACGCGTGCCGGAACATCGACTTTCAACGAGTCGTTGTGTTCCTTCAGGTCTGCTGCCATCTCAGCCTCTTTTATGAGGTTTTGTGCGGCTTCGATAATTGAAATACGCGTGGAGTTGACCATCCGCGCTGCCGTCTCGTCGTAGTAAGGCACGTTGCCGGGAGTGGCTTTGTCGAGTCCGCCCCAGCGGTAGTGCTCGGTGATGTTGCGGTATGCCTTGTCGGTGTAGCCCGATCCTACGCTCTTGTATGCCAACATGTTGATAGGAGTAAGAGCGTATGCCATACCTGCCGATGTCGTGAATTTGTAGCCGCCGTCTTGATTCTCGAAGTAAGAGTAGTACTCATCAGGAATCGTGATTGCGAAATATGCCGGGCGTTTCCATCCCTGAGCCACCATCGACGAGATGATGTCGAGCTGCATAGCCTTCGCCGACGACAGAGTGTATCCGTCTTTGCTCGTAATGTATTGATCTTTGAGCAGATTGACGGGAATGTTGCTGTCCACATTGTTTCTCATGTCGGCGGGAACCACACCGTTGGCAACAATCTTGGCGCGGTCAACAGGGATAAACATGTTCGGGTAGTTGAAGCTTGTGTCGCCCGAACCTTCGGCCGACGGCAGGCTGTAGTAGTTGGCTATTGAAGTCAGCGCCGAAACCTGGCGGTTTGGATTGTTGAACGACGGGTTGCCGTCGACGTCGTATGTGTAGAGCAGTCCGAACAAATGCTGGTCGTAGGCGAATGTCTGAGCGTTTGCCTGCATTGGCAGAGGAGCCGATTCGTAGGCAGGACGGCGCATCTGTGCCATATACCAGTCGGTTGCGAGATACGACATGTTGACCACTCTGACGTCGGTGCGGTAGCCTTCCACTTCCTGTGCATACCAGAGCGGGAAGGTGTCGTTGTCGCCGGAGGTGAAGATGATGCCGTCCTTGTCGACGCTCGACAGGTAGTTCATGCCGAAGTCGCGGCAGGCATAGCGTCCGCTGCGGTCGTGGTCGTCCCATGTCTGGCTTACCATCTGGAGCGGAACGAATATGCCGAATGCCACTGCCGCAACGACAAGAGCCGGACGGACTTTCTTTTCAGCGTCGGTCTCCTCAAAGCCGTTTTTGCCTTCTTTTTTGCAAGAAACCTTGCGCACGGCATACGACAGCAGTTTGTAAAGACCAGTCACGCCCATGCCTATCCAGATGGCGAAGGCATAGAAAGAGCCGGCGTATGCGTAGTCGCGTTCGCGTGGCTGCTCAGGTGTCTGGTTGAGATACAGCACGATGGCTATGCCCGTCATGAAGAACAGGAAGAACACCACCCAGAATTGCTCGATGCCGCGCTTGCCGCAGTATGCCTGCCAAAGCAAGCCGATGAGTCCGAGCAGCAGCGGAAGCATGTAGAACACGTTGCGTCCGGGGTTGTTTTTCAAGTCGTCGGGGAGCATATCCTGGTCGCCGAGACGGGCGTTGTCGATAAACGGAATGCCGCTGATCCAGTTGCCGTGGTTGATTTCGCCTTGACCCTGCAGGTCGTTCTGACGGCCGGCGAAATTCCAGAGGAAGTAGCGCCAATACATGTAATTGAGCTGGTACTGGAAGAAGTAGCGTATATTCTCAGAGAATGTAGGCACGTCGACAACGCTGCTGCCTGTTTCCACAGGATGCGTGTCGATAGTGCCCATGCAGCGTAGGTATTTGTCTTTGGCGCTGCTGTCGTAAAGGCGTGGGAACAGCATCTTTGTCGACGACGGATAAGAATATTCGGTGTTGTAGTTGTCGTCGATTTCTTTGTAGCGGTCTGGCTCGTCGGGCGATGCCTTTACCTCCTTCACGTATTTGCTGGCTTTTGTCATCACCGCCGCGCCGGTGTCGTCGCGTTCTACGGGCGACGCGTAGGTTGGGCCATAGAGCAGCGGAGTCTTGCCATACTGCTCGCGGTTAAGGTAGCTGCCGAGGGCAAACACGTTGTCGGGGGAGTTCTGGTCCATCGGTGTCTGCGCGTTGGAGCGGATAAGAATGAGGGCATAAGAAGAGTAGCCCACAAATATCACAGCGATGTAGAGTGCTGTGTTGTAGAGTATTCTTACCGGTATTTTTTTGCATACTCCGAAGAGATAGAACGCAAGTGCCGCTGTGAGCACAATCGGGATGAGCATGCTGCTGCCAATGAACAGGATGCCCGAGAAGAATGTGGTGAGCAGGAACGACCAACGCATCTGGTTGGCGCTGCTTTGCTTGTGGAAGGAGTAGACCGTCCACACGAGCAAGCCTACGAATATCAGCGCGTAGGCAATCACACCGGTGTTGAACGGCATGCCGAATTTGTTGACAAACAGCAGTTCGGAGTATTGTGCAATCTCAACGAAGCCCGGAACGAGTCCGAAGAGGATAAACACGATGATGCCGAACGAGATGAGCAGTGCGATGAGCGATCCTTTGGCGGTGGTTTCCTTGAATTTCTTGTAGTAGATGACCAGGATAATCGCCGGAATACACAACAGGTTGAGCAGATGGACTGCCACCGAAACGCCTATCACGTAGGCAATTGCCACGAGATAGCGGTCGCTGTGGGGCTCTTCGCTGCGGTTTTCCCATTTAAGAATAAGCCAGAACGTCAGGGCGGTGCAGAACGAAGAGAAGGCGTAGACTTCGCCCTCTACGGCTGAAAACCAGAACGTGTCGCTCCAGGCATAGGCGAGGGCGCCACAGACGCCGCTGCCCATAATCAGTGCTATCTGCATCCACGAATATTCCTCTTGGCCGTCTTTGGTGATTAGACGGCGCACAAGGTGGGTTACTGTCCAGAACAGCAGCAGGATACATCCGGCGCTGAGCAGTCCCGACATGGCGTTGACACACAGTGCCACCTGTGAAGGGCTGGAGGCAAAGTGCGTGAAGAAGTTGGCTGTGAGCATGAAAATAGGGTTGCCGGGCGGGTGTCCCACTTCGAGTTTGTAGCCTTGCGAGATAAACTCGCCGCAGTCCCAGAAACTTGCGGTCGGCTCAAGCGTCAGCATATAGGTGACGGTGGCTATTGCGAAAATCACCCAGCCGAGCGAGTTGTTGATTAGATTGTATCTTTTCATTGTTTTGATATTGTCGACAATTTCAATTTGCAAAGATAATATCTTGATGTCGTTAATCGTAAATATTTGTGCTTAAACCCTGTTAATTCGGCGGAAAAATCAGAGATGTGATATTTTGCATCGCCAAATTGGGTAATGAAACGCCGCCAAATTAGGTAACGAAACGCCGCCAAATTGGGTAATTTAAAAAAAATATATATATTTGCAGCAGAGAAAGGAGGTCTTTAGCTATGAAAGAATACAAAAAAAGAATTGCAGATAAATTGTTGAAATATAGACTTGAAGAAGTCGGAGCTGTATTGGTGGAAGGTCCTAAGTGGTGTGGAAAAACGACCACCGCAGAGCAGCTTGCAAAAAGCGTGTTATATATGGCGGATCCAAGCACAAGAAACAGCAGCTTGGAAATGGCTGATTTAAACGTGAGAATGTTGCTCAAAGGAGATGTTCCAAGGTTGATTGATGAATGGCAGGTTATTCCACAAATTTGGGATGCAATCAGATTTGAGGTCGACCATCGAGGAGAAGAAGGCTTGTTTATACTTACGGGGTCGTCTGTACCGGTGTCGTCAGAAGACATACATCATACGGGAACGGGTCGTTTTGCATGGATTACAATGCGAACAATGTCGCTTTGGGAGTCAGGTGATTCAACGGGCGATATAAGCATAGAGCAGCTTTTCAAAGGCGAGACGGATCTGGTGGGTTACAATAGCAAAACGTTGGACGATATTGCTTTTTTGGTTTGTCGAGGCGGTTGGCCAAGTGCTGTTGCAAAGAATCATCGTGTGGCGCTACGACAGGCTTACGATTACTATGATGCGGTGGTGAAAAAGGATATATCGCGAGTGGACGAAGTGGTCAGAAGCAGCGAGAGGACCAAGTTGCTTATGCGTTCTTATGCACGTTCACAGGGCGCGCAAGTAAGTGTGGGGGTCATCCGTCAGGACATGATGGCGAATGATGATGCCTCGTTGGCAGACAAAACAGTGCAGAGTTATATCGGTGCTCTTAAAAAAATATTTGTTATAGAGGATATGCCAGCATGGAATCCGAATCTAAGAAGTCGCACGGCTATCAGGTCGGCAGAAACTCGTTATTTTGTGGATCCTTCAATTGCTGTTGCTGCGTTGGGACTTGGTCCGGAAGATCTTGTCAATGATTTGGAGACATTTGGATTGTTGTTTGAGACGCTTTGCATTCGCGACCTTCGGGTGTATGCTGATGCTATAGATGGAAATGTCTATCATTATCGTGATAAAAATGGTTTGGAGTGCGATGCGGTCATCCATCTTCGCAATGGTGCTTATGGATTGATTGAAATTAAGTTGGGTGGAGCAACGGCTATAGAGAAGGGCGTGTCGACGTTGCTTAGTCTGGCGTCAAAGATTGACACAACAAAAATGAAATCTCCATCATTTTTAATGGTGCTGACGGCTGTGGGTGATTATGCTTATCGTCGAAAGGACGGTGTGTATGTTGTGCCGGTTGGTTGTCTGAGGGATTAGCTGTCGGGTGTGGGCGGTTAATTCGGCGGAAAAATCAACATAATGGGCATAAAGGTTGTTGTTTAAAGAAAAATGGTTAAGTTTGTATTCTGATAAAACTAAAAAGGCAAACAATGAAAACGGATAAACTGAAACTTAAGTTATTGGCTATTATGCTGGTTGTCGCTGTCGGCGTGTCGGTGTCGTCGTGCGATGATGAAGAATACTATTTCAGCGACCTTGTGGGCAGCTGGCAGTTGGTGGAGTCGGGCGGACAGCCGGTCTACGACTACCAGGTGGACTACTATACGTTCTATTCCGACGGAACGGGCTGTTACTCTTACTACGACCGGCGCGGCCATTTGTGGGATGAGCCTTTCTTGTGGGACATCCGTTCGGGCGGCAGGCTGTATCTGTCGTACGAAAATCCGGAATACGGCAACACGATGTGTTATTATCGCTATGACGGACGCTATATGTATTTCTCCACGAGTCCGACGTTCTACGACTACACGGTGTATGCCACGGCGCGCTGAAGATTTTCAGAGGCGAGGGCAATGACTTCGGGCAAAGATATGTGGCGGCACGCGGCGATGCGTGCCGCTGTTTCGTTTATGCCTGCCGTCGACTCGTCGGTCTCGACGAGCAGTTTGTCTGCCGGAATCGACGCCGCGGCGTCGGTGTTGAAATGGCTGCCGAGCGAGAGAAGGATGCCGTTGTCGGCAAGCTGCTTTGCCATAGTGGCGTTGCCGCGGAATCCGTGCCAGATCCATGGCATCGCCGGGCGGCATTCCTTTTTGACGGCGAGGATTATGTCGAGGGCCTTGACCACATGCAGTATCAATGGTTTGCGCAGCGATTCCGACAGGGCGATGTGGCGGCGGAAAACGTCGGTTTGCGTGTCGATGCCGGCTCCGCGCAGACGGTCTACGCCCGTCTCGCCTATGGCTGCGACCGACGGATGTGCTGCGGCGCGCTCAAGCAGTTCGAAATCAGGTGTCGCGCCGGTCTCCCACGGATGTATGCCCACGGAATAATGCTTGCCTTCTTCTGGACGGAAGAGGGCAGGACTCACGCTGATGATTGCATCGGTGCGTGTGGTGTCGTGTGTGTGGCAGTCGATGAGCATAGGCGCTATGGTACAGGGTCATAGCCGCTTCCGCCCCACGGATGGCAGCGGCAGATGCGCTTCACGGCAAGCCACGTCCCTTTCAGCGGTCCGTGTTTGCGTATGGCTTCTATGGCATATTGCGAGCAGGTGGGCGTGTAGCGGCATGCCGGTGGAAACATCGGGGAGATGGCGGTCTGATAGAATCGTATCAACGCCGTCAGAAGCCGTGTGAGCAGCTTTCGCATCATTGGCGGTCTGTTTGTTGTTCTTGTGAGATTCCGGCAGCTACGGCGCTTAAAATGGCTTGTACGCGCTTCTCAATTGAATGGTACGACTTCGCTTCGTCGCTGACGTAGATAAAGGCGATGTCCACTTTCTTGCCGGTTGACTCAAGGGCCGGCGTCAGCAGGTGGCGGTTGAGACGGTATGCTTCGCGCACACGGCGGCGCAGAAGCACGCGTCCCACGGCTTTGCGGATTTTCTTTTTCGGAATCGTTATCATGAATTGTGCCGCTGCACCGTATGTGCGGTTGCTTTCGTTGTAGACGGCGCGCAAAGGATAGGCTTTCGCCGGTTTGCCCTCGGCGAAAAGTCGGTTGACAGCCGTGCGGCTGCAGAGTTTTTCCGTTTTGTGAAGACTGAATTCCGACATATCCGTTTTGAAATCAGCAATCCCACCCTCTGAGGTGGGATTGCCGCTTGATTATTTGTTGTTTTCCTTCAAATATTGTTCAAGGGCGGCGGTCATCGACGGGGCGTTGGCTGTTGGAGCCTCGATGTCGAGGCGCAGCCCGGCGTCGGTCACGGCTTTGGCGGTCTGTGCGCCGAAGCAGCCGATTTTGATGTCACCCTGCTCGAAGTTGGGGAAGTTTTTCTGCAGCGACTTGATGCCTGTCGGGCTGAAGAAAATGAGCATATCGTAGTCGAAAGCCTCGCCTTCCTGAAAGTCGTTGCTGACGGTGCGGTACATCACGGCGCGCGTGTAGTTCACCTTGTTTTTCTCCAAAACGCTTTCTCCGTCGTTTTTCTGCACTTCCGACACTACGTATAGGTATTTCTCTCCGTTGTGCTTGGTGATTTGAGGAATCAAATCGTCGAGTTTGCCCGATTTCCCGAAGAAAATCTTGCGTTTGCGGTAGATGGTGTATTTCTGCAGATAGAGGGCGATTGCCTCCGTGGTGCAGAAGTATTTCATTGTCTCGGGCACGTTGAAGCGGGTTTCTTCTGCGATGCGGAAGAAATGGTCGATTGCAGATTTTGCGGTGAAAATGACAGCGGTGTGCTCCGGGAGCGATATTTTCTGCTGTCTGAATTCTTTTGATGTCAACCCCTCCACTTTGATAAACGGTCTGAATACGATTTCGACGCCATACTTCTTCTCAATGTCGAAATATGGGGATTTATCTGAAGATGGTCTGGGCTGAGATACTAATATTTTGTTGACTTTAACCATTTTGTTGCGTTTGACCTTTAAAACAGACTCCAATTGTAAAAGAAAGTTAATGGAGCAATTTCCACGGCGCAAAGGTACGAAATAAAATAGACGTACTGAAACAAATTGGCATAAAAAATTCTAATGCTCTTAATGAAGAACACTCCTTTTGCAATGATGTATAAGTATACCGCCAAAGTTATGGAGATTTCGTTATGCTCTGGTGCAAAGAGCATAACGAGAGCCAGCGGAGTGAGTGCGAGCCCGAGGAAAATCAGTGTTGAGTTGTAGCCTTGCAGCCATAGTCGGGTGTCTACGCGGCTTGCGAAAACGTAGCCTGTGAACGACACGCAAATAAGCTGGAACAGGTAGAAACCGGCGGCCACGGCAACCGACAGCGAGGTGAGGAGCGGCATCGACATCGACTGTGCCTGCGGCAGCCATTGCAGGGCGGCGGAATAGACCACGATGCCTTCCATAATCACGGCTACGGCGATAAGTGCCGTCAGTAGCAGCGTCTCGTTCGACGTATGCTCGTCGAGGTGGTTCTCGGTGCGCTTCACGGAGTAGAGTCCGTGGCGTATTTTCTGGAAGAAGTTGGAGCCTTTCTTGTAGCAGTAGGCTATGAGCAGGAACGACACCACAAGCAGCGTGATCATTATCGACGAGTCGGCTGGTGTCTGGTGGTACTCTTCGGGCATCTCGCCCTGACGGTCGTCGACAAGAGGGTAGGTGGCAAGGGGTTTCAGACCGGTTGCCGCCGCGGGCAGCGAATCGGTCAGCCCGCCGGGATGGGCAGGCTTGTAGACATGGTGGTGGTGGAAACTGTGGTTTCCCACGGTTTCCTCCATGTCGGCCGTGTGCTGCTGACTTGCTATGTTCAGACTGTCGGGCATACTGTTCTATCTTTTTGGTTCAACAATTGATTTGTCGGCAGCGAGAGCTTCCGACGATGCTTTCTCTGGAGTTTCCGCCACCGTCCACAGCGTTTTGTGCGACTGTTTCATGAATCCCTCGTCCACGCAGCGCTGCAGCATCTGCAGCAGAGGCGTGAAGAATCCTCCGGTGTTTACAATCACGATTTTGCCTTTGTATAGGCCGAGCTGCTTCCAAGTTATGATTTCGAGGAGTTCCTCAAGGGTGCCGCATCCTCCGGGAAGGGCGACAACAGCGTCGGCCATAGCCGCCATCCGCTCTTTGCGGGTGTGGATGTCGGGAGTCACGACGGTTTGTGTCAGAGCGTAGTATCCCCATCCGTTGTCGGCCATGAATTTCGGAATCACGCCCACCGCCTTGCCACCGTTGTCGAGACATCCGTCGGCAAGATTGCGCATCAGTCCCTGGTTGCCTGCGCCGCACACAACGGTCGCTCCCTCACGGGCAAGAGCCGCGCCGAGGCGATAGGCGGCGTCAAGATACCGGAAGTCGACATCCTGGCTCGAAGCGCAATATACACAGACGGTCGTAGGCATAGGCTGGTTAGAAATGGCTGCTGCCGTCGAAGCAGTGTGTGCACACCTTGCATTTCGGCAGACCGATTGCTTTTATCAATGTCTCTATCGTGTTGAACCGCAGAGATGTGAGGTTGAACCGACGGCGTATTTCCTCCACCAGACGCTTGTATTCGGGCGAGTCGGTGGTGGCATATTTGTCGAGGTTCTTGCTTCCATCGCCCTCAAATTCCTCGATGATACGCCGCGTTATCAGTTCCATGTCGCTCTTCGACGACGTGAATCCGATAAAAGGGCATCCGTAGATTAACGGCGGACAGGCGATGCGCATGTGCACCTCCTTGGCACCGTAGTCGTAGAGCACCTTGACGTTGTCGCGCAACTGAGTGCCTCTCACAATCGAGTCGTCGCAGAAGAGCAGGCGTTTGCCGTCGAGCATCGCGCGGTTGGGGATGAGTTTCATTTTTGCCACGAGCGAGCGCATTGACTGGTCGCTCGGTGTGAAGCTGCGGGGCCATGTGGGGGTATACTTGGCGATGGCACGATGGTAGGGCACACCTTTGCCTTCGGCATATCCCAGCGCCATGCCTACGCCGCTGTCGGGGATGCCGCAGGCGCAGTCCACGTCGCTGTTGTCAGAGCGTCCCATCTCCACGCCGCTGTCGAAGCGCACTTTCTCCACGTTGACTCCTTCATAGCACGATGTGGGGAAGCCGTAGTAGACCCAGAGGAACGAGCATATCTGCATCTCCTCGTTGGGCTTGCGCAGCTGCTCCACGCCGTCGGCTGTGATGCGCACAATCTCGCCCGGACCGATGTAGCGGTCGATTTGGTAGTCGAGATTCGGAAAACATGTCGACTCGCTCGAAGCGGCGTATGCTCCGTCTTTCTTGCCTATTACTATCGGCGTGCGTCCCAGTTTGTCGCGTGCGGCGATGATGCCGTTTTCTGTGAGCAGCAGCATTGAGCAAGAGCCTTTCACGCTGTTGTAGACGTTTTCAATGCCTTCCACGAAGTCGCGTCCCTCGGTGATGAGCAGTGCCACGAGTTCGGTCTGGTTGATTTTGCCCGAGCTGAGTTCGGCGAAGTGGTGGTTTGCAGCGAGCATTCTTTTCTCCAGCTCGTCGATGTTTGCGATTTTAGCCACTGTGACAATGGCGAATTTGCCGAGGTGGGAGTTGAAGATGATGGGTTGCGGGTCGGTGTCGCTGATTACACCAATGCCCGAGTTGCCTTCAAAGAAAGGCAACTCGCATTCAAACTTGGTGCGGAAATATGTACTTTCGAGACTGTGGATTTTGCGGATGAATCCGCGTTGCGGGTCGTAGGTAGCCATTCCGGCGCGCCTTGTGCCCAGATGTGAGTTGTAGTCGGTCCCGTAGAACAGGTCTGCTTTGCATGCCTGTCGCGAGATTGTTCCAAAAAATCCTCCCATTATGTCGCTTTTTTCTTTCTTTTTCTATTTCAATCGTGCAAGTGTTTGGGCAATGCGGCGCGCAGCCTCGCGGATGTTGTCGTCGCTGGTGGCGTAACTGAGTCGGATATAGCCTGGTGCGCAGAACGCGTCGCCGCTGACTGTTGCCACGTGTCCCACCTCAAGCAGATACATCGCCAAGTCGTTGGCGTCGTTGATGCGGCGGTCGCCGTCGGCTTTGCCGAAGTATGCCGACACTTCCGGGAAAATGTAGAACGCGCCCTGCGGATGGTTGATGCGCAGACCCGGGATTTCTTTGAGCAGGCTCACCACGAGGTCGCGGCGGCGTTCGAATGCCTGGCGCATTGTCTCGACGCACTCCTGCGAGCCGGTGTAGGCGGCCTCGGCTGCCTTCTGGGCGATTGACGAAGGGTTTGACGTGTATTGACCCTGAAGCTTTGTTGTGGCTTTTGCCACCCACAGAGGCGCGGCGATGAAGCCGATGCGCCATCCTGTCATGGCGTACGCCTTCGACACACCATTGACGATGATTGTGCGGTCGCGCACGGCGTCAAATTCCGAGATCGACGCGAATTTGCCGGTGAAGTTGATATGCTCGTAGATTTCGTCCGACAGCACGAGGATGTCGGGATGTTTTGCAAGCACGTCGGCAAGGGCTTTCAGCTCGTCGTGTGTGTAGACGCTGCCCGTAGGGTTCGACGGCGAGCAGAGCAGCAGCATGCGTGTGCGCGGTGTGATTGCTGCCTCAAGTTGCTCGGGCGTGATTTTGAAGTCCTGTTCCACGCCGGCTGGCACAGTCACTGTCTTGCCCTCGGTGAGTTTCACCATTTCCACATAGCTTACCCATGCCGGAGTGGGGATGACCACCTCGTCGCCGGGGTTGATTGTGGCGAGAATCACATTGCACAAAGACTGTTTTGCGCCGCCCGACACCACAATCTGTTCGGGAGCGAAGTCGAGACCGTTCTCGTTTTTCATCTTTGCGGCAATGGCCTTGCGAAGGGTCATGTAGCCGGCAACCGGTGTGTAGAACGTGAAGTTTTCGTCGATGGCTTTCTTGGCGGCTTCCTTGATGTGGTCAGGGGTGTGGAAGTCGGGTTCGCCCACAGAAAGGTTGATCACGTCGACTCCTTGAGCCTTCAGTTCGTTACTCTTTTGCGACATCGCCAATGTTGCTGATGGCGACAAAGCTTGGATTCTTTGAGAAATGTGTTCCATTACGATTGAAGAAATAGTTTTATAAAAAACAGGACTGCTTTGTATTTCTGCATCGCAGCCCCACAATCTTTCTGCAAAGTTACGCATTATATCTTGAATTTTGAGCAAAATGCCAAAGGATAATCATCTGCGTTTTTTATTGGATTTGTTGGATAAATGCTTCGTGAGATTGTTTTAATGATTATAAAATGATTAAATTTGCGGATGTTTTTGTAATAAATATAAGCCGTGATAACGTTTTTAGTATCGATTTGCCTGCTTGTGGCGGGCTATTTTACCTATGGGCGCTTTGTGGAGCGCTATTTCGGTGTGTCGGCCGAGCGCGACACGCCTGTTAAGCGTCTTGCCGACGGTGTCGACTATCAGGAGCTGAAGCCGTGGCGCATGTACGTGATTCAGTTTCTCAACATTGCCGGACTGGGTCCGATATTCGGCGCTATTATGGGTGCCGCCTACGGACCGATGGCTTATCTGTGGATTGTGGTTGGCTGCATTTTTATGGGCGCCGCGCACGACTTTTTCTCGGGTATGCTTTCGCTGCGCAATGATGGCAAGGATTTGCCCGAGATTGTTGGCACATACCTCGGCAAGAGGATGCGGCAGGTGCTGATTGTGTTTGCCGCATTTTTGCTGCTGGCTGTCGGGGTGTCGTTTGTCAACGGTCCGGCGGAACTGCTGGCGCGGCTCACGGGTTGGGACATGACGCTGTGGTTGTGGGTTATTTTCGCATACTATGTTTTTGCCACGCTGTTGCCCATCGACAAGATTATCGGCAAGGTGTATCCGTTTATGGGCGGTGCGTTGCTGTTTATGGCGCTCGGCGTAGGTGCATATCTGATTTATGGCGATGCTACGGGCGCTGTCGAGATGAAAGAGCTGACGGCGGATTCGCTGCGCAACTTCCATAGCAACCCGGATGCCAACATTCTGTTTCCAATGCTTTTTGTGGTGATTTCTTGTGGCGCGATTTCCGGATTCCACGCCACCCAGTCGCCGCTGATGGCAAGGTGTATGGCGAATGAGAAATATGCCCGTCCGGTGTTCTACGGCGCTATGGTCAGCGAGGGCGTGGTGGCTCTGATTTGGGCTACTGCCGCAATTGCTTATTTCGGTGGACCTGAGGGGCTCAACGCCGCTGCCGATGCAGGCAAGACTCCGGCGGTTATGGTCAACGAAATCTGCAATTCATGGCTCGGTCGCGTTGGTGCGGTGCTCGCAATCCTTGGCGTGGTGGCATGTCCGATAACGTCGGGCGACACGGCGTTCCGTAGCATGCGTCTTATCGTGGCGCAGGCGTTCCGCTTCAGCCAGAAGAAGCTGGTCAGCCGCCTGATGGTGTCGGTGCCGATTTTTGTGGTGGCTTATGTTTGCTGCTTTATGGATTTCTCGACGATATGGAAATATGTGGGCATCTCCAATCAGATTCTTGCCACGGTGACGCTCTGGACGGCGGCGGCATTCCTTGCGCGCAGTGGCAAGGTGCATTGGATTATGACGGTGCCGGCGATGTTTCTCACCGATGTGTGTGTCTGCTATCTGTGTGTGGCTCCGTACAAGGTTGGCGGACTGGCGATGCCGCAGGTTGTTGGCAACGTTGCCGGCATTGTGGCGGCGTTTGCGCTGTTGGCGTTGTTCCTTTACAAAATGCGCCGTCGTTGAATCAGCGGCGGCGCGAGTGGCGGCTATAAAGGCGCGTGTGTCATTTCTGTCGGGCTACTGACGTCACCCAACTGTCGATGTTGTCGGATAGCGTTTCTGGATATGGCAAATCGATTTTCACGTCGGGTCGTATTCCTGATGCTCCGTTGTGATGCTTGTCGCTCAGAAAAGTGGACGACACAGTGACCGGATAGAACACTTGGATTCGGCTGTGGGGAAGATGAAACGGTATGAGATTGCCTGTATATGCCGCTCCGGCACTGTTTTCCTTGCCGTAGATTGTGTATCGTTCACGCGAGGTGAAATTCTGTGCCACCCTCAGTATGGTCTCTGCCGCGCTGGCTGTTCGTCGGTCGATGATGAATGATATGTGGATCTTTGCGTCGTGTGCCGGAATTTCTTCATCATCGTTGTCATCTTCATCGGAGCCGAGCAGCAGAAACGACTTGTCGGCATTGTCGTCAGTGATTAGCGGACTCACCCAATCCTTCATGGAATTGTCGGAACGGTTGGCATACGTGTTTCTAAACCAATATTCTTCCGGGACGAGTGCCTTGTGGTCTATCAGCAGCGGGATTAGAGGAGCCCAAAAGGCGTCGGCGCCGCCCATGTTTCCACGGATGTCGATTATTAGATTCTTGCATTTGCTGTTTTGGAAGTCGTTAACAGCATTCGCCATCCATTCAAAAGTGGGATTGTTGCCGGCACACGACGGCACACGGATCAAGTACGACCGCTTGTCGACGCGGGTGCTTAATTTCTGCGGTTCATATTTCATCAAGCCTTTGTAGTCGGGAGTGTCTTTTCTTTTATAGACCTGCCAGAAAAGGTGGGCGTCAACATAATAGTGGGCGTCAAACATGGAATTAATCCAGAAAGCATACTCGCAGGCGGCTTGCTTGATTCCCATATTGCCCGAACCTACGGCTTCTTTCAGCGATGTTTTCATGGCGTTGTATTGTGAGCCGAAGCCATTGCTTATTATGGCCGGGAATGCCGCATAGTTTGCCTCTGTGTATGATGTCAGATAGTTGAAGTCCTGCATATTGTCGGTGATGCTGTCGGTCTCGATGTAGGAATGAGGCGAGGCGTATGCACTTGCGCATAGGACTACCGTCGCGCACAAGCTCAAAATAAGTCTTTTCATAAGATGCTGTTTTAGTTTGGAATAAAAAGAAAAAGCGGAACACCATGGAGGAGCTCCGCTTTGTTTTGCTATGACGTATAGTCGGATTAACCGTTAACCTTAGCCATGTGAGCGATGAGCTCAAGAACTTTGTTAGAGTAACCGATCTCGTTGTCGTACCAAGAGATAACCTTAACGAAAGTGTCAGTCAAGTAAACACCTGCGTTTGCGTCGAAGATAGAAGTGTGAGTGTTGCCCAAGAAGTCTGAAGAAACAACTGCATCCTCAGTGTAAGCAAGTACACCCTTCAATTCGCCTTCTGCAGCTTCCTTCATAGCAGCGCAGATAGCTTCCTTAGATGCTGGCTTAGCCAAGTTGGCTGTCAAGTCAACAACAGAAACGTCCAAAGTAGGAACGCGCATAGAGATACCAGTCAATTTGCCGTTCAACTCAGGGATTACTTTACCTACAGCCTTAGCAGCACCAGTAGTTGAAGGGATGATGTTGCCAGAAGCGGCACGGCCACCACGCCAGTCTTTCAAAGAAGGACCGTCTACTGTCTTCTGAGTAGCAGTAGTTGAGTGAACTGTAGTCATCAAACCGTTAACGATACCGAACTTGTCGTTCAAAACCTTAGCGATAGGAGCCAAGCAGTTTGTTGTACAAGAAGCGTTAGAAACGAATTGTGTTCCCTTTTCGTATTTGTCGAAGTTTACGCCGCAAACAAACATTGGGGTGTCGTCCTTTGAAGGAGCTGACATAACAACGTATTTAGCGCCAGCCTCGATGTGAGCCTGAGCTTTTTCCTTTGTCAAGAAAAGACCAGTAGATTCTACTACGTATTCTGCACCAACCTCGTTCCACTTCAAGTCAGCTGGGTTGCGCTCTGCAGTTACGCGGATTTCCTTACCGTTGACGATAAGTTTGCTGTTCTCAACGTCAGCCTCGATAGTGCCGTTGAATTGACCGTGCATTGTATCATATTTGAGCATGTATGCCAAATAGTCAACCGGGCAAAGGTCGTTGATACCTACGATTTGAATGTCATTTCTGTTTTGAGCTGCACGGAAAACGAAACGTCCGATACGGCCAAATCCGTTAATACCTACTTTAATCATTTTTGTTAATATTTTGGGTTAAAAAATTGTCTCTAAATTTCTTATTGCAAAAAGAGTGCCAATTCAAGAGGCACTGACAAACCTGTCATTTATACAATCTTCTTTCTGCCTTTTTAAAATTCTGTGCAAAAGTATATATTTTTTCGCTAATAGCGACAAAATCACGGAATTTTTTCTGTAATTTAATCTTTATAAACTGTTGGATGTGTGCTTTTTCATCTCCATATAGTGTTTCTTCTGCTCTGGGGCAAGCCGTTCGACGGCATAGCGCAGCGTTGTGCGGGGCATTGTGGCTGCGTGGAGGTCGAGAAAACGCAACAGCGTGGAAATGTCGCGTTTGCCCGTTTCGCGGAGCATCCAGCCGTTGGCTTTCCGCATCAGGTCGTGGGGGTGTTGGAGCAGATGGCCGACGTTGCGGAGGGCGGTGTCGAACTGGCGGTTGCGGATTGGCAGCATTGTCGACACGACGGCTATGCGTTGTTCCCACAGGTTGGCGCTGTCGAGAAGGCGTGGCGTGGGGTCGTTGCCTTCCATTATCTGGTCGCCTATAATATATGGTGCGCTGAGGTCTACAAGATCCCAGTTGTTGATGCCGTTGGTGTGGGTGAGGTAGAACTGGGCTATCCGGTGTTTCTCTGCGGGGTCTTTGCGCGCTTTCCGGTAGCGCTCCACGAGCGACAGAAGTGCCGACAGCCGGTGCTCGTGGATTTCGCTGGCGAGCATCTCGGCTACGGTTTGCAGCGGGGCGTCGAGGGTTTGTTTGGCTATTTGCCTGTTGGCGGGCACCATCACTCCGATAAATTTGTCGCCTTCGCCATATTCGCCTTTGCCGGTCTTGAAAAAGCGGCTCAGTGTGTCGGCTTTGCCTGGTGTCGTTGCGGCGCTTAGCGCTGCCTGCCATTCTGCGGCGGTCGTTATTTCGTTTTCCATATTGTCGCACGTTTCTTATGTGCAAATATAGCGGAAAAATTTAAAAGGCGGAACAGAAAAATTGTTCCGCCTCCAAGCAAGGGTCTTATCAGTCGATTTTTTCAAAGTCTTCTTTTCCCACTCCGCAGAGGGGGCATACCCAATCGTCGGGAATGTCTTCAAATTTTGTACCTGGAGCGATGCCGTGTTCCGGGTCGCCAATCTCTGGGTCGTAAACCCAATCGCATACTGTGCAAATGTATTTGTCCATATTCTTAGAATTTAGTTTAATGTTATAACAATTACAATGTTGATTTTGTTTTCAGCTTCGTAGTTAAACTTTTATGGGTTTGTCTACTAAAATGCCAAGAATTTATAAAAATGTGTGGTTTGTGCGGAAAGTGTTGATAAAAGTCCACTTGTTGTGCCTTTTTAAAATTCTGAAATTGCTGACAATCTGTGGGGTAGTTTGTGGATTTCAAATTCTCAGAAACTTGTTTTTGGTTTAGTTTGTTGATTTACAATGCAATGCGTTGATTTTTGCGTGTTTTGAAAAAGTCGCGGAAAAATTGCGGGTGTCAAAATGCTTGCAAAAAAGCTGATTCTATGGAATTTATTTCTAAATTTGCACATATTTTTATTCAGGAAAAAGAAATTTATGGCTCTAAACTATATTTGGATAGGATTTTTCGCCCTGACTTTTGTTTTTGCTCTTTTTGAATCGATTGTCAACGGAGATATCGACATTTGGTCGCGCGTCATGAGTTCGTCGTTCGACTCGGCGAAGACGGCTTTTGAGCTGTCGTTGGGTTTGACGGGCGTACTGTCGTTATGGATGGGCATAATGAAGATAGGGGAGAAGGGGGGAGTTATTCCTTTCTTCGGACGTCTGGTGAGCCCGTTGTTCACACGCCTGTTTCCGGGCATTCCGAAAAACCATCCCGCGATGGGGTCTATTTTCATGAACATCTCGGCCAACATGCTTGGTCTCGACAATGCCGCAACGCCGCTCGGCCTGAAGGCTATGCAGCACATGCAGGAGCTGAACCCGAAGAAAGACACCGCCACCGATGCGATGCTGATGTTTCTGGTGCTCAACGCTTCCGGACTCGTGCTGATTCCTATTGGCATCATGACGTATCGTGCAAGTTGCGGCGCGGCAAACCCCACCGACGTGTTTGTGCCCATACTGATAGCCACCTTCGTGTCGACGCTTTTCGGCATCGTGTCGCTGTGCCTCAAACAGCGCATCAAGATCTTCGACCGCGTGATTCTCACGTGGCTTTTAGGTCTGCTTGCCGTGGTGGTCGGCGTGGTGTGGTATTTCTCCACTCTGACGCCAGAGCAGATGCAGCGCTACAGCTCGTTTGTCGCAAACATTATCCTTTTCGGCGTGATACTGATGTTTATAGGCGCCGGGGTGAGAAAACGCATCAATGTCTACGAAAACTTCATAGAAGGGGCAAAGGATGGCTTTAAAACGGCTGTGATGATTATTCCTTATCTTGTGGCGATACTTGTGGCAATCGGGATGTTCCGTGCCTCTGGCGCCATGGGCGTGATGACGGGCGCGGTGTCCGAGCTGGTGAAGGCGATGGGATTCGACTCCACCTGGGTGGAGGCTCTGCCCACAGCGTTGATGAAGCCGTTGAGCGGCACGGGAAGCCGTGGCTTGATGGTCGATGTGATAAATCATTTCGGCGTCGACTCGCTCGTGGCGCGTATCGCCGGATGCATCCAGGGCAGCACCGACACTACGTTCTATATTCTTGCCGTGTACTTCGGCAGCGTGGGTGTGAAAAAGACGCGCTATGCAGTCCCGTTCGCGCTGATGGCTGATGTGGTGGGCTCGATTACGGGTGTCGCCGTGGCTTATTTCTTCTTCGGATAGGATAAAAACGGTGTTGGATTTTGAGTTTTAGGCACTTTGCACTATCTTTGTCGGTGCTTCTGAACAGAAAATGGCAGAATTAACTATACTTACAGACGGCGTTGAGATGCCTCGCGTCGACAAATCGTTGATGCATGAATGGATTGAGGCGGTGGCCCGTGGTTTTGGAAAATCTCTGGGCGACATTTCGTATATCTTTTGCAACGATGCTAAAATCCTGGAGGTCAATCGCCAATTTCTAAATCACGATTATTTTACGGATGTCATAACGTTTGATTATAGCCGCCCGCACAGAATTTCGGGCGACATTTTCATCTCGCTCGACACGGTGGCTTCAAATGCCGAAATGGTTGGCGCCACATACGAGAGGGAGTTCTATCGGGTGTTTATCCATGGCATTCTCCACTTGTGCGGGGTCAACGACAAGGGTCCGGGCGAGCGCGAGATTATGGAGCGCCACGAGGACGAATCGCTTGATATCCTGACTAATATGATTGCTCGCAAAAAATGAAATTTGAATATGATGTCATAGTGGTCGGTGCCGGTCATGCCGGCTGTGAGGCGGCGTGTGCTTCAGCCAATTTGGGCTCGGAGACGCTGCTCGTCACGATGGATATGAACAAGATTGCCCAAATGAGTTGCAATCCTGCTGTAGGCGGTATTGCTAAAGGCCAGATAGTCAGAGAGATAGATGCTCTTGGCGGACAGATGGGCATTGTCACAGACGAGGCTTCGATACAATTCAGGATGCTGAACCGGTCGAAGGGTCCGGCGATGTGGAGTCCGCGTGCGCAGGCCGACCGCGTGAAGTTTATCGAGGCTTGGAGAAGCCGCATTGAGAACACCGACCGCCTGTACATGTGGCAGGACTCTGTTGTGGAACTTGTCATCGAGGACGGCAGGGTAGGAGGTGTGCGCACGGCTATGGGGGTCACGTTCAAGGCGAAGTCGGTGGTGCTGACAGCTGGTACGTTTCTCGATGGTCTGATGCATATAGGCCGCGTGAAAATCGGTGGCGGACGCATCTCTGAGCCTGCGTCGCACGGCATCTCTGAGCAACTGCGCCGGCTTGGTTTCGAGGTGGGCAGAATGAAGACGGGAACGCCTGTGCGCATTGACGGCCGCACGGTGCATTTCGACAAGGCGGTGCGCCAGGACGGCGACTCCGATTTCCATAAGTTCTCATATCTGCCGGATGTGAAACGCCGGTTGAAGCAGCGTCCGTGCTGGATTGTCTACACTAATACGGAGGTGCACGACGTGCTGCGTGAGGGATTGCCCGACTCGCCGCTTTTCAATGGTCAGATCCAAAGTGTGGGGCCGCGCTATTGCCCGAGCATCGAAACGAAGATTGTCACGTTTGCCGACAAGGACCAGCATCAGCTTTTCCTTGAGCCGGAGGGCGAGACTACCCAGGAATATTATCTCAACGGCTACTCTTCGTCGTTGCCGCTGATGGTGCAGGTGAATGCTATGCAGAAGATTCCGGCTCTTGCCGACGCGCAGATTTATCGCCCTGGATATGCGATAGAATACGATTATTTCGACCCTACGCAGTTGCGCCACACGCTTGAGACGAAGCTTGTGTCCGGACTGTTTTTCGCCGGTCAGGTGAACGGCACGACGGGCTATGAGGAGGCTGCCGGACAGGGGCTGGTGGCTGGAATCAACGCGCATCAGAAGGCTGAGGGAAAAGACCCGTTTGTGCTTGGCCGCGACGAGTCGTATATCGGTGTGCTTATCGATGACTTGGTGACAAAGGGGGTCGACGAGCCGTACCGTATGTTTACGTCGCGCGCCGAATACCGCATCCTCCTTCGTCAGGATGATGCCGACATGCGCCTTACGCCGCGTGGCTTTGAAATCGGATTGGCTTCGCGCGAACGCTATGATTTGATGCTCGAGAAGAAACGCCAGCGCGACGCGCTTATCGATTTCGCACGCAATTTCTCTGTAAAGGCTGCGCGCATAAATCCTTTCCTGGAGGGGAAGGGGCTGTCGCCGCTGAGGCAGTCTGTGAAACTTTACGACCTCATACTGCGTCCGCAGCTCGACATCTTTATGCTTGCCGAGGCGATCGGCCCGCTTGCCGAACATATAGCCGGCATTGAGGAGCAGCGTCGCGAGGAAATTGTTGAATCGGCTGAAATCTTGATAAAATATCAGGGATATATCGACCGCGAACGACTTATAGCCGAAAAAATTTCGCGCCTCGAACACGTGAAGCTGCGTGGAAAAATTGTCTATGCCGACGTGAAGGCTATTTCAACCGAGGCTCGGCAAAAACTGACGAAAATCGACCCGGAAACTGTGGCGCAGGCTTCGCGTATACCAGGTATATCGCCGAGCGACATTAATATTCTGTTGCTGCTTTTGGGAAGATAAAAAACCGTGTTCCACGTGGAACAAATTGAAGCGAATAATCAATACACAAAATAACAATGAAACTCGAAGAAGTTAAAAAAACAATCCGCGACATCTATGATTTCCCTCAGAAGGGAATCATTTTCCGCGACCTTACTACCGCATTCAAGGATGCGGATGCCCTCTGCACTATTTCGGAGGAGTTGAAAAAGCGTTATGAAGGACTCGGAGTGACCAAAGTGGTCGGCATCGAGTCGCGTGGCTTTATCGGTGGCGCTGTGCTTGCCCGTGATTTGGGCGCTGGCTTCGTGCCTGTGCGCAAGCCTGGAAAACTGCCTGCCGACACTATCAGCAAGTCGTACAGCAAGGAGTATGGTGTGGACACTATCGAAATCCACCGCGACGCTATCGCTGAAGGCGATGTGGTGGTGCTTCACGATGATTTGCTCGCTACTGGTGGCACGATGGCTGCGGCTTATGATTTGGTGAAATCAATGAATCCTAAGAAAATCTACATCAGCTTTATTGTCGAACTCTCTGATCTCGACGGACGCAAGGCTTTCCCTGAGGATGTTCAGGTGGATTCGCTGATTGTTTATTAGTCTGCGGAAATTATTTCGTATATTTGCAGGCGTATGGATTCCCCATACGCCTGTTTTTTTATTGTATGCTCCGATGAACGATATTCTGAAAAATAAAATCAGTATGTTGCCCGACAAGCCGGGATGTTATCTCTACTACGACAAGGTGGGGACGGTTATATATGTAGGCAAGGCGAAGAGGCTGAAACGGCGTGTGTCGTCTTATTTCAACCGTGTGCACGACTCGGTGAAGACAAACGTGCTGGTGAGCAACATCGCTGATATGCGCTACATTGTGGTGGGCAGCGAGGACGATGCCTTGCATCTTGAAAACAGTCTTATCAAGGAGTATAAGCCGCGCTACAACATCCTGCTGAAGGACGACAAGTCGTATCCTTGGATATGCGTCACAAACGAGTTGTATCCTCGTGTGTTTCTCACGCGAAACGTTATGCCGAAGGGCGGACGTTATTATGGCCCGTATGCGAGCACCGCGGTGGTGCGCACGCTGCTCGAGCTTCTGAAGGAGCTTTATCCGCTGCGGTCGTGCCGCTGGCCGATTACGGCTGAAAGCGTGGAGAAGCGGTCGGTGCGCGTCTGTCTGGACTATCACATCCACAATTGTCTGGGGTGCTGCGAGGGCAGGGTGTCGCCGGAGGAATACGGGGAATATATCGGTCAGGTGAAGCGCATTCTGAGCGGCGACACGCAGGCGGTTTCCGACTACCTTGTGTCGGAGATGCAGAGGCTTGCCGCCGAGCTGCGGTTTGAGGAGGCGCAGGAGCTGAAGCGGAAATATCAGTTGATTGAACGCTACAGGGCGAAGTCGGTCGTCGTGAGCGCGTCGGAAACCGACATCGATGTCTATTCGTATGAGCCGGGCGACAATTTCGCTTACGTCAATTATATGCACGTGCGCCATGGCTCGGTGGTGCAGTGTGTGACGTTTGAGTTCCGTAAGAAGCTCGACGAGTCGCCTGAGCAGATTCTGTCGTATGCTGTTGCCGAGGCGGAGGCTCAGTTCCACAATGCTGCGCGGACGGTTGTTGTGCCGTTCTTGCCCGACTGCGCTTCGGAGAGCCGCTCGTTTGTGGTGCCGCAACGGGGCGACAAACGGCGTCTGCTTGAGATTTCGTTGCAGAACGCGCGCCAGTATAAGCACGACAAGGTGAAGAATGCCGAGAAGCTTAATCCTGAGCAGCGGGTCACGCGTCTGCTGACGAGGATGCAGAAGGATTTCAGGCTGACGGAGCTGCCGCGCCACATTGAGTGCTTCGACAATTCCAACATTCAAGGCACTAATCCTGTGGCTTCGTGCGTGGTGTTTAAAAACGGAAAGCCGTCGAAGCGCGACTACCGCCATTTCAACATAAAGACGGTCGAGGGTCCCGACGATTTCGCCTCGATGATTGAGGTGCTGACTCGCCGCTACAGCCGGTTGTTGGAGGAGGGGCAGCCGTTGCCGCAGCTGGTGGTGGTCGATGGCGGAAAAGGGCAGCTGAGTTCTGCGGTGGAGGCTTTCGACCGACTTGGAATCCGTGGCAAGGTGGCGCTTGTGGGCATTGCGAAACGGCTTGAGGAAATCTATTTCCCGGGCGACAGTGTGCCGCTGTATATCGACAAGAATTCTGAGTCGCTGCGTGTGATTCAGCAGCTGCGCGACGAGGCTCACCGGTTCGGAATCACTCACCATCGCAACCGCAGAAGCAAGGGGCAGACGGTCTCTGCGCTCGACTCGATAAAGGGTGTTGGAGAGAAGACTCGCACGGCGTTGCTCGCACATTTCAAGAGTTTGAAACGCCTGCGCGAGGCATCGGAAGCCGAGGTGGCGGCTGTGGTCGGACCGGCGAAGGCGAGGATTGTTGTGGCTGCGCTTTCTGATGCCGCAGAAAACGGCAGTAATGGAGATAAGTAATTGATAATCAGCAAAATGATGCGTTTTGCGCGGTCAAGAGTCTGAAATTTCGCTAAAAGAAGTGTGCCAATAGCCGATAATCGAGGATTTTTCTTAAATTTGCACTATTATGAGAATTGTTATACAAAGAGTTCGCGAGGCGTCTGTCACGATTGGCGGGGTGCTTAAGTCTGCCGTAGGAGCGGGCATGATGATACTTGTCGGCGTGGAGCACGACGACACTGCCGACGATGTGGAATGGTTGGTGAAAAAAACGCTCAGTCTGCGCATATTCGACGATGATGCGGGGGTGATGAACCGCTCGGTTATCGACGTTGGTGGCGAGATTCTTGTCGTCAGCCAGTTCACGCTCCATGCGTCTACACGCAAGGGAAATCGCCCGTCCTACATCCGTGCGGCGCGTCCAGAAACGGCGGTGCCGCTCTATCGTGATTTCATAGACCGTCTCAACGAGGCTTTGCCGAAGCCTTGCGGTGAAGGGGAGTTTGGCGCCGACATGCAGGTGGCACTTGTCAACGACGGCCCTGTGACTATAATCATTGACTCGCATCTAAAAGAATGACGCTATGACCATCGAGGAAGCTCAAAAGAAAGTGGACGGCTGGATACGCAAATACGGAGTGCGCTATTTCAGCGAACTGACAAATATGGCGGTGCTCACGGAAGAGGTGGGTGAGGTGGCGCGCATAATGTCGCGGCGCTACGGCGACCAATCGTTCAAGGAGGGTGAGGATCCCGACGCTCTCGCTGACGAGCTTGCCGATGTGTTTTGGGTGCTTGTGTGCATCGCAAACCAGACGGGGGTCGACCTGACTGCGGCGTTTGAGAAGAATCTCGCCAAGAAAACCGCGCGCGACAGCCACCGGCATCTCGAAAATCCGAAATTGTCTAAATAAAAAATACAAATCTTATGGAACAAAACAATCAAGACCGTTACAAAATGGTGATTGGCGAAAGCCATGTGACCACCGACGATGCTTTTGTCGCTGCCGACGTGAAGGCGATTCTCGACAAGCATTTCGATGAGAACAACAATGTGGAGGTTTACAAGCGTTGCTTCAACGCCATCGACCTTACCACTCTCAACTCTACCGACACTGTTTCGTCGGTTACGAAATTCGTTACACGTGTGAATGATTTCGAGACTGAGTATCCTGAGTTGCCAAACGTGGCGGCTATCTGCGTATATCCTAATTTCGCGATGGTGGTCAGCGGTGCGCTTGAGGTGAGCGGGGTGCAGAAGGCTGTCGTTGCCGGATCGTTCCCTTCGTCGCAGACTTTCCTTGAAATCAAAACCACTGAGGCGGCGCTCGCTGTGGCTGACGGTGCTACGGAGGTCGACATCGTGTTCAACCTCGGTCTGTATTACGACGGACAGTATGAGGAGCTTGCCGACGAGATTTCTGAGATAAAGCATTCTGTGCGCGACGCCCACTTGAAGGTGATTCTTGAGACAGGCGCGCTGAAGACGGCTCTCGACATACGCAACGCGGCTATCCTGTCGATGTATTCGGGCGCGGATTTCATCAAGACGTCGACCGGCAAGGTTTATCCGGGCGCCACTCTCGAGGCTGCTTACGTGATGCTCCACGCCATTAAGGAATATTACGAGAAGACGGGACGCAAGGTGGGATTCAAGGTGTCTGGCGGCGTGTCGTCGACCGATGATGCCGTTCGCTACTATACGCTCGTTCGCGAGATTCTCGGAGAGGAATGGCTCACAAACGAGTTGTTCCGCATCGGCACGTCGCGTGCTGCAAACTATATCCTTTCGTCTATCGTTGGCAAGGAGGTGAAATTCTTCTAAGGCGCGATAGATTGCAGGAAACATTGGAATCCCGGCCGGCTTGTCCCGGTTGGGATTTTTTTGCGCATGGAGGGTCGCGGGTCTGCATCCGCGACGGATGCGACAGGGGCGGCTCTGACGCGTTTTCATCGCTCAGACGACGAATTAGTCGTCTGCGGCGACAGAGGCCGTCAGAAGCCGTTAAAACAGTCCTGGAACGTGACGCCTTTGTCGTGTCGTTCTTCAGTGTGATAAACAAACAACGAGGCTGCGTTTTTTGAACGCAGCCTCGTTGTTGTTATGTCGGGTTTCTTAGAACTTGAAAGCCGTTGGTTGTGTCACACCCGGAATTTTGTATACAGTCGAGATTGTGCCTTTCACAGTCACTTTCTTGCCAAGATTCTCAGGATGATCCTTCAAGTTGAGCGCAGCGCGCACGTCGCCAGCCGGAAGACCGATGGCGATACATTTCTTCACGTCTTTTTCCGATGCTTTGTCGGCGATGAGCACATTCAGGTTGTTGGCGCCTTCGGCGGTGAATTTAGCCGATGTGTTGGCGTCGATGCTGCTTGAGAAGCCCACGATGTAGCCGCTCACCCATTTGTCGGAGCCTGTGATGCCGCCGAGCACGTCAGATGCAGTGTAAGGCTTTGTCTCCGAGCCGTCGTTGCCGCTGTCGGCAGCGCCGCTTCTCTTACCTACGAGAAGGTTGTCGAAGCACCATGTTGCATAGTTGGCGTCGGTTCCTGCTGTGTAGCGGAAGCCGATATAGAGTTTGCCGCTGAACTTGCTGAGGTCAACGTCACCGCTCTTCTCCCATGAGCTGTAGCCGCTTGCCGGCGCGGTGGCGATGTTGCAGTCCAATTTGGTGAGTTTTGCCTCTGCCGGATTGTTGGATGTCATCACATAAACCTCAAAATTGGTTTTTGTGCTGCCATAGCCGTTCACTTGTGTGTCGAAGCTCATCACCTTGGCTGCCATCTTGTCGAAGTCAACGAGCGGAGTGATAAGCCATGCATCAAATGGGGCTTTGCCTTTGTAGCCTGAGAATGTGGCGTAGACGTTGCCGCTGAATGCGCGCATTGACCAGTTCTTGTTGCCCGATGCGGTCACCGAGGTCCATCCGTCGCCGAGAAGGTTGCTGTCGGCAATGTCTACATAGCCGTCAGTGCCAGGGTTGTACGACTCGAAGTTTTGGTCGATGAGGTTCACTGCGGCTGTCGACACGAATACAAATTCGTTGGCGGCTCCGCTGTTGCCGGTGATGGCTGTAATGCCGTATTGCTTGCCGATTGTGCCGTGGAGCGTGATTGGTGCGCCAAAGTTGTCGGGGTTGTCGGCAAGGTTGGCTTTTGTGCGGAGTGCCGAACCTTGTGGAAGGTCGATTACAACGCATTTCTTATAGTCGCGTTCCGAAGCGTTGTCGGCGATGACGAGTGTGTTGGGCAGTGTGGCCTTTGTCCACTCGATGTCGGCGTTGCTCTTCACCTCTGATACGCCAGGGGCTACAGCGCCTACGATATAGCCTTTCACCCAAAGCGCGCGGGTGTAGTTCTCGTTGCCGAGGCTGATGGCTTTTGCCACATCGACAGGATTGTTCTGTGTGCCGATTTGCTCCTCATAGATGCAGTCGCTGAGGCTGCGGAGCGTGAGCTGCCATGAGTTGTTGAAGTAGCCGAGGATACCAACCACTGAAATCTCGCCCTCCGGAAGGGTCTCGTAGTAGAAGTTTGAATATCCGCTTGTGCGCACGGCGATGGTTGAATTGCCGTCGGTGAGGTTCTGCGACACGGTGGTCTGGTAAGAGGCAAATGTCTCTTTGCCGCCGTTCACGAATTTAACGCCGTCGAAACGTACAAGCTGGCTCTGATATTTGCGTATGCCGGCAGCGTCGGTCGGGAGCGAGGAGATTGATGGCACACGGAGTGTGTCGATTTTCTCCGGTTCTGGGAATCCGTTGAGCTGTGCGTGCTTCTTGAAGAATTCAAGTGGCATGAATGTGGTCTGCCAGCCGAACGAGCTGCTGTATTCGGGCAAGCCGAATTGCTGGAGTCCTGAATATTTGCCGATATACATGTCTGTTGCGTCGATCACAACTTCCTGACCGGGACGGTACGATGCATAAAGGCTGTTGGCGTTGATGCTGAACGTGATGCACGAAGGTGTCTCGCCGGCTTCGCTGTAGGTGTCCTGAATCACAAGATTCTTGTAGATGTTGCCCGACTCGTCCGACGACACGACGCGGCCCTTGATTATGTAGTGGGTCTTGCCGTCTTCTTTATAGCCGATGGTGTCAACGCAGTTGTTGGCTTCCTGCCAGTATTTGGTCTTAAGTTCTTCGATGCTGGTATTGGCCTCGATGGTGGCAACGGGGGCTACCATTGGCGGGGTGTCCCAATTGTCATCGCAGCTCGTTGCGGCGAGGGCTGCGAAAAGCATTGCCGAGATATATAACTTTGAATGTTTCATCTTTATATCGTATTTTTTATTGTTGTAAATCTGTTTTTTAGAATCGTATTCCTACGTTGGCGAAGATGCGGATGCCCTGTGCGTAGTAGTAGCGGTTCGGATATTTGTCGGCGCTGTAGTTCGTGTAGTCGAAACGGCTCTGCTGATAACCTCCGGTCTGGATGTCGGTCTTGTTGAGCAGGTTGTTGACGTTGACGTTGAAATTGAGCGAAAGGCTGCGGTTGATGTAAACCAGCTTGCCGATGCTGAGGTTCAGAAGGAATGCGTCGCGGAGTTTCTCCTGATTGGTGATTTCCTTGACCTTTGCCTCATATTGCTCGCGGTTCTCGCAGAACGAGAGCAGTCCGGGCATGTATTCGTGGCGGATTGGCGACAAGTCGATGTAGGCGTCGCCGAGCCATGTGCCGTTGATTTCAAAGAACCACTGATGAGGGGCGTTGTAGTTGATCGAGAGGCTGCCTGCGGTTTGCGGTGTGCCGCCTACGTAGAAGTTCTTGAGATAGACAATCTGCGTGGTGTCGGCTTTGGCGCCGTTCTCGAAGCTGCGGGTGCCGCGCGGACGGTTCTTGTACTGGTAGCGCGAGAACGTGCCGGCAAGCGAAACGGTCAAGTCGGGGGTGATTTTGACAGCCAATCCAACCTCTACGCCTTTGTAGGTCTTGTTGACTCCAGTAAGAACGTAGTTGGTGAATGTCGAGAAGTTGTCATCGTAGAACGAGCTGCGGGTGGTGCCGTCGTAGCTGTTGGTCCAGAATCCGGTGATTTTACCACGCACGCGGCTGTAGTTGAAGATGTAGCTCAGGTCGCCGCTCAGGATGCGTTCGCTCTTGAGGCCGAGGATGGTGTTGTCTTTGATTCTCGGAGAGATATACACGTTGTCGGCGAGCGGTGCGCGGGTGCCGTAGGTGGCATTGAGCGTGAAGAAGTTGTGACCGTCCAACTTGTAGGTGGCGCCGGCCTTGAGCATTGCGTTGTCAAACGAATGGGTCTTGCCCTTGCCGAGAGAGTTCTTCGGCGCGCGTCCATTGCGCATCTTTCCGTCGCGCTGATACTGCGTGTAGCTGATTTTCAAACCATAGTTGAAGTCCCAGTGGCTGCGGTTGATCATGTTCTGCAACCAGGCGGTGGCGATGATTGAGTTGATGTCATAGTTGTAGCCGAACTTGTCGCCCTTGTAGACTTTCGCCATCGGGTTGTCAAGGTCGTTGATGAGCATCGTCGGATCGTCGGGATAGTCGCGCTCGGTAAACTTGTCGGTATCGGTCCAGTATTCGCCGCCGAGAAGGTCGCGCATTGTCTTGTAGTAGGTGGCTTTGGTATAGTTGAAGCCCACGCCGCCCTGAAGGGTCATATATTCGTTCAAGCGGTGGTTGAGTGTCGAGTTGAAGGCGAAACTCAGCTGGTTGCTGTGACGGTTTTCAAGAATGTAGGTCGAACCGTTGTAGTTCGGATTGGCTCCTTCGGCAAAGAGTCTCTTTGCGTTGTAGTTCGACAGATAAAGTCCGTCCCAGTTGAGTTGGCGCATGTCTTCGTCGTTGCGCCAACGCTCGGTGTAGAGGTTGAACGCTTCCTCGTTGCTCTTGTAGTACGAAGGCAGGTAGCGGTAGTAGTCCGGACGCGGGTCTGCGGCTTTGTCCCAGTTGAGTGCCGATGACGAATAGAGTGAGTAGCGGAGGGCGGCGCCGGTGTTGAGGGTGGTGCCGGCCTTCTTGTTCCATACCCAGTTGATGATGGCTGTCGGGTCAAACGACTCTATCACTTTGGCATTGCGCTTCTTGCCGTCCTGCCAGCCCCAGTTGGGGTTGTACATGTGGGTGCCGGCAAGGTCGTAGGCTTCCTCGTAGGTTGCCGACGAGCCGCCGCGGCGTGTCGGTGCGCCGTAGAGCGTGATGCCGAGGCTGTGGTTGGCGTTAAACACTTTCTGCAGCGACAGAAACAGTCCGGCTGAGTTGTAGAACGTGCCTTCTGTGATGCCTTCCTTGCTGTAGCGGCCTACGGCTGAGAGCGTAAACGCCCATCCGTTTTCTTTAAGACCGGTGGAGTAGGTGACCATGCCGCGCATTGTGTAGGCACCGTTGGTATACGAAACGCTGCCTCGGAAGCCGGGGGCATAGTTGGATGCCAGAGTGTTGACGTTGGTAGAGCCGCCGATCTCGCCGAGGGTGTAGTTTGACGGGGTTAGCCCGATGCTTGCTGCCTTGCTCTTGAATGCCTGGTTCATTCCGCCGAACGAGGAGTAGTTGAAGCGGCCGCGGATTGCGTCGGTGAGATGCACGCCGTTGACATACATCTGCGAGTATTCCTGGGCATAGCCGCGCAGACGGAATCGCATTACGGAGAAGTCGTAGCTTGCGGCGTTGTAGTAGACGTCGTCCGACGCGCCGGCAAGCATGCCGATTGATTGGTCGTTGCCTTCCTCGTCTTCAATCTGGTTCTCGTCGAGAACCGCCATGTCGGTGCTGGTGGCAATACTTTTGTCCACAGCCATCTTGAGCGTGCCGAGGTTGGTGACGCTGTGGCTGTCGATTGCCACGCTGGTCACAATGTCCTTGTAGCCATAGGCAATCACTGTCAGTGTCTCGTCGCCGGTCTGGGCGGCTGAGATGCGGAAGTCGCCGTTCGGTCCGGTAAAGGCGCTGCTTCCCTGTTGGAGAAGTACGGTGGCACCTGCTATCGGCTGTCCGCTGTCGGCGTCAACCACCACTCCGCTCACGCCTGTGTTCTGTGCGAACGCGGGCATCACGGCGAGCAGGAGCAGCGTGATAAACAGTTTTAGTTTCATAAATTAGTTGGTTTATTTTTGTTTGTTTGATTTCGGTTATTTGAGTTCCCTGGTCAGGAATATCTGTGTGGGGAAGTGGTCGCTGTAGCCGTTGAGATAAACGCCGCTGGCAAACGTGCGGAGCGGATAGCCGGTGCGGTCGCCTTCCTCGGTGCGGATGCCGGGAATGTCGTTGTGAACCTTGCACTTGAAGTATTTGAGCGTCGACCGGTCCTTGCCGACAAGGTTGTAGTTGATGATTATCTGGTCGAAGAGGTTCCACTGTCCGCGGTAGGCGAGGGTGCCCACGCCGCTGGCAAGAACATCCCACCAGGGGTTGTACCAGCCGCCTTCCTCTACGTCCTTGACGTTGCGTTTGGCGCCGAGCACCTCTGCGCAGCTGGGGTCCATAGGGTCGTCGTTCAAGTCGCCCATTATGATGATTTTCTGCTTAGGATTTATGGCAAGCACGGAGTCGGCGATATGTTTCGACAACGCTGCGGCTGCCTCGCGGAGATAGCTCGACTGCTTTTGTCCGCCAAGACGTGACGGCCAGTGGTTGACAATCACACTTACCGGCTCGCCGAGAAGAAGGCCGCTGACACACGATTGGTCGCGGGTGCGGAAATTGGGGTTCGACTCGACGACAAGGGTGTGGTGGGTCACGTTGAGCGGGCGGAACAAGCGAGGGTTGAACAGGAAGCCTACGTCGATGCCGCGGCGGTCTGGTGAGTCGTGGTGTAGCACTTGCAGATTCCATGCCTTGAGCTGCTCGTCGCGGGCGAGATCCTGCATGACGGTGATGTTCTCAACCTCGGAAACGCCGATGATGGCTGGTCCCATAGGTGTGAGGTCGGTCTTCATGTTGCTGATAGCGTAGGCAAGATTGTGGATTTTGTTCCAGTAGCGTTTGCCTGTCCACTTGCGCGCGCCGTTGGGGGTATACTCTGCGTCGCGCCCCAGCGGGTTGTTGGGGATGGTGTCAAAAAGGTTCTCCAAATTGTAGAACGCAACGCCTGCCACTTGGTAGCGTTTTCCTTGTCCTTGCATCGGCAATGTTGCCAACAGGACAATCGCAAATGCGAGAGATAGAATCCGTTTCATATCGTTTTTTGTTTTTCGTTTGCAAATGTACATTAAAAAGAAATTCCAAAAATAACAAAAAAATGTCATATACAAGGAAATACATCTCTAAAATTGACTCCCTCCGATAGCTTTTTGTCTTTTATTGCCATAAAAAACACAGTTATTGCCTTTCTGCAATCTGTTTACGCATAACGAGCATTGTCTAACGGGTGAAAGTCCCGAGCAAGCCCTAATGGCGGGAATTGCATAGTCAAAGGCAAGGGTGTCCATCGTGAGGTGGAATCTGAAAGAAGCCGGTGGCAAACATCTTCCCAAGTCAATGGCTGCCACCAAAAAGATAGGTCGGAAAACGAAAGTGGGGCTGTGTCAAAATAGACGCAGCTTCTTTGTGTAATATATTGTAAAACACGAAGTTGAAGTGCTATATAGGTTGAATTACATTCGATAATTTCGATGCAAAATTAGATAAAATCTATTTTGTAGAACAAAATCGTTTGACTAATTTTGCAAAAAATGAACTATGATACAAGTAAACAAGGGTATATGTCCTCACGACCATATTTGTCCGCTGATTAAGGCGTGTCCGGTCGGGGCAATTCCACAGGATTCCGAAGGTTTTCCGGTGATAGATTTCAACCTTTGCATCGAGAGCGGCAAATGCGTGAGAAAATGCCCTATGAAGGCAATGGACAAATAGAAGGAGACAATCGATAAATCGTTTAAAAAAATTGTTTTAATTGTTATGTCACCTACTTTCATTCGATTCAAACAATGGCTTGGCAGGCTGTCGTTTCGTACAGGCATAGTAGTGGCAACACTCTGTGTAATCAGCTATATAGTTTCATTTACTCAGATGTTGCTTCCCGTATCGGCAACAACGAAAGGTGTATTATGGGTGGTGTTTTTCGGACTTGCCAAAACATTTCAATATGCAGCACTGCTCATTTTAGGAACTGCTGGTTTGACTCGCATTAAAGCCATATTCAAATACCGAAAATAAATCAGACTGCCATTAACAAACACGGATCATGGTTAATCACAAAAGAAAATATTATCGGGCAGCCCTCGAAAAGGAGGTGATTTTTAGCATTATACCGTGTGTGAAAAAAGAAAGCAACCGGCGGGCATTTCTGCCCGTCGGTTGCTCCTGCGGTGTAGGGCCGCTATAATTCAAAGCCGAATTTAAATCCCAAATTGCAATTGATGTCGTCGGCTTTCAGGACTTTTAGATCCTGATTGATTTGAAAGTTCCACTCACCGGCCAAGTAGACTGCACGTTTCTTCGGCAACGCATAGCGCAAACCAAGTTGACAAGCACAATAAACGCCGTGCATATCGCCGATTCCGTAGCCCAGCTTTCCGTCTGCAAATGGCGTGAAGCGTTTGGCGTTCAGTAAATTAATCCTTAACTCGCCGAATATAGGCACTGTTAGATATGTCGTGCCCCTTGAGCTGTAGACATTTGCTGCTGCGCCCAAGCCGACAAACACAAAGTTGTTGAATTGGCAACCGACCGATGCCGATGCGCTGAAATGGCTGGGTGAGAATATATTTTTGTCCAGAGGCATCATCTCTCCTGTGGGGGATTCAATATATGCTTCGCCACCTAATCCCCACAGATATCCTGTTTCAAAAAACGCCTTTAATCCCTGAAGTGTGTGCCGTGCTTGATATTTTGAAATCGCTGTTGAATCTCTTTTTGCCGCCTCTTGCGCCTGGCATCCTATCGCCGTTATCAATGCGATGAAGATTAATAAGATTGATTTCTTCATAATGCTTAGTTTTTTCCGGTTAATTATGCAACAGACTGCGTTAAGGTAGCCCGGATGGTCTAAAACTCGTAGCCAACTTTAAAGCCAAAAGCTCCATATAGCCCCCAGTCGTCGTTGGTTAAGAAGGTGGAGAAGTCGGTGAATTGAAAGACAGCATCGGCGGCGGCATAAACCGCGTGATGCTTCTTCAGTCCTATCCTCACGCCCAACTGGTTCTCCCAATAAAAGCCTCGTGCGCGGTCGCCCATACTGTATCCCATTCTGATGTCAAAGAATGGCATTACTCGTTTGTCGTTTAGACAGTTCACCCTCAGGTCGGCGAACAGAGGCACGCTGATATAGCAGTTTTCGTTATGCCGATAAGAGTCGATGCCGGCGCCGATTCCGAAATACACGAAGTTGTTCAATTGAAAGCCCTGAGAGGTTGTAACGCTGAACTTGTTCGGGAGATGCGGCCCATTTGGGTTGTCGATGCCCCAAAAATATCCAGTTTCATAAAAAGCCTTGTATCCGTCCATTGTATGCCGGTTGTTGTAGCGCGCCGTTTTTGTAGCGTCTGCCTTTTGCGCCTGGCATCCTATCGCTGTCATCAGTGCGATGAAGATTGATAAGATTGATTTTTTCATAATGCTGTGGTTTTTTCGGTTAATTATGCAACAGACTACGTTAAGGTAGCCCGGATAGTCTAAAATTCGTAGCCCACCTTAAATCCTAATGCTACATAATCGCCTAAATCAGTGTCTATTATGAATATTGAAGAGGAGCAGTATTGAAAGGTGAAGTCGGCGGCGGCATAGACTGCGTGATGCTTCTTCATCCCTATCCTCACGCCCAGCTGGTTCTCCCAATAAAAACCTCGTGCGCGGTCGCCCATACTGTATCCCATTCTGATGTCGAAGAATGGCATTACCCTTTTGTCGTTTAGACAGTTTACTCTCAAATCGGCGAACAGAGGCACGCTGACATAGCAGTTTTCGTTATGCCGATAAGAGTCGACGCCAACGCCGAGTCCTAAATACACGAAGTTGTTCAATTGAAAGCCCTGAGAGGTTGTAACGCTGAACTTGTTAGGTAATTTGGGGTCGTCTTGGTTTTTTAATCCTATGAAATAACCAGTTTCATAAAAGGCCTTGTATCCGTCCATCGTATGCCGGTTGTTGTAGCGCGCCGTTTTTGTAGCGTCTGCCTCTTGCGCCTGGCATCCCATCGCTGTTATCAATGCGATGAAGATTAATAAGATTGTCCTTTTCATACTGTAAATTTTTAAGATTAAAAGAATGTTTTTGTCAGTTTGCTAAATAATATTGCAAAGATAATTAATCACTTTCAGATTTCAAAACGTTTTTGTTAATATATTTAAGCAAAACGAGGTTTTGGCTTGTGGATAATAACAATTCGCGCGCGTTTTGCGAGGATGTATAGGATAGATGTGAAAATGTCGAACTTTGCGCCATTAAACAATGGCAACGATGGCAGGCTATCGTCGCGGAGCGACGACACTCTTCCGTAACCCGGCACGCGCATACCGTTTTTTTAGCATTATACCGTGTGTGAAAAAAGAAAGCAACCGGCGGGCATTTCTGCCCGTCGGTTGCTTCGTTATGGATTTCAAATATCAGCGCACCACTTTGATTGTCTTTGCGCCGATGCGCACAAGGAATATGCCGTGGTTGCCGAGCGCTACGTTGTGTTCTGTAGCTGCCGTGTTGTCTTGATGCAGGAGTCTGCCGTCGAGGCTGTAAACTGCCACCGGAGCGGCTTCGGCGAGGGTGATGCGGATGCCGTCGGCTGTTGTGGCAACCGTAGCGCCGTCATTGCCGGCGGTTATGCTCTCCACAGCGTCGCTGCGTTTCACTTCCTGCGGTTCCGAGCGGTCGGACGTTGCCTCTTCGATGATTTTGCTGCTTGAATCAAGACGGAATGCCTGAACGGTGTAGGCATAGACGTCGCCGGCTGAATAGTCGGGGGTGTCGATTCTGCGACTTGTGTCGGAGGTCTCGTCGTATTTGTATTTCAGCTCCGTGCTTTCGCCTTTGTTGAGGTTCTGGCTTAATTGCAGGTCGTCAAACAGCACATAGCCTGTTCCTTCAGCGATTGAAATCTCGACATATGTGTCTTTCTCGCCTTTCTCAAGCACGATGACTTGTTCGGCGAGGTCGGTGGTGACGGGGCATTCTGTCTTGAACAGTTCGTCGGCCTTGCCGTCAGCCTTGTCTTTAAGCACACAGATTTTCAATTTCGTGACGTTGCGGCCGAGCACATTGAAGCGGAGTGTGGATTTGCCTCCGTCGTGGCCGAGGTCGAGAATCGGCGAATAGATGGTGCCGGGAACGTTGTAGTCAAGGAACATGTTTGAGATGCCAAACATACCTTGTGCTGCCATCGGTGCGAATGCTATCCAGTCGCAGCGTGGGGCGAGGTCGTCGAGAAACACGCGGATTCCGCCGAGGCGGGAGTAGTCCCATGGGCTGTCGATTGTGCCTACTTTCACTGCGCTGAAGTCGGATTTGAACAGGTTAAACGGTTCGTTGTCGGCTTGGGCGGTGTGGGTGAGGATTGTGTAGACGGCATAGGCTGTGGCTTGCGGCACGCTTTGCCAGTTGGCGGTGAAGCCGTAGCTTGCCACGTTGGTGGCGGGAAGGGTGACTGGCGTCTTGAGTTTGCGTATCACGGTTATTGTGTTCGACGTGTTTGAGGTCTCTCCGTTGCGTTTCGAGCAGACGGTGTAGTAATAGTCGATATTTGCCTCGATGCCGGTGACGTCGTAGCTTGTGCCGCTCACTTCCTTGTCCTTGAAGAGATATTGCTCTGTGGCGTTTTTCAGCGTGTAGACGCTGAGCAGATAGCCTTCGGCGCCTTCAACAGCCTGCCAGTTGGCGGTGAATTGGGTGTCACTTACGTTGGTGGCGGCTTGTGCCAATGGCGCGCCGGGCTTGCCGTTGTCGATTTGGGTGATGGTTATGTCGTCAATGAAGATTGGATAACTTTTTGCCGTTATCTGGATATCGTCTTTTGAGTTGCCGTCGGTGAATGTCAGCGTGTACTCTTTCCATTTTGTGGTGCCCTCGATGGTCTGAGAGCTGGTCACGGAGTTGCTGTATTCGCCCAGAAGGCAGTTCTGCACATAGATTTCATCGGTGGCGCTCGACTTTGACGAAGCTACACGCGCGCGGAACTTGATGGTGAATGAACCGCCGTAGTTCGACAGGTTGAGGGTAGGGGTGATGAGCCAGCCGGTGCCTTCTTCGGTGTCTACGTCAAGATAGGCGCAGCCGCCGGCTTGGTATACGAATCCGCCGCGCCAGCCTGGTTGTTGTGTGTACTTGGCGTCGATCGTGCCGTCGTTCCAGTCGGAAAGTTCGGTGCCGTCGGGGTCGTCCTCGCTTCCTGCTGTGAATTTGGCAAAGTCTTCGGAAACGAGCACAATCTCCGAACCTATTTCGCGGAGCGACGGCGAGTGGGGTTTTGCGGTGAGTGCCTCGAGTTTGGCGTCAAGGGCGGCTGGGGCTTTCTGTGTGTGGCGCAGTCCCGCCATTGCGGTTGCCGCTGTGACAATCGCAAGAGAATAGAAAAGTAGAGTCTTTTTCATAAAACTGATGGTTTATTGCTGTTTGGGGTGTTTGCCCTTTACAAATGTTTCTATTGTTACCGCAAAAGTATTGATTTGTTTTTGTCTGGGCAAGATATTTAGCGAAAAAAAACCGGACATCTGTGTGGATGCCCGGTTTTTGTGGGTGTGGGTGTGGGTGCGTTGTGGTTAGCGCGCCACTTTTGTTGTCTTGTTTCCTACTTTGACCAAGTATATGCCGTGGTTGTCAAGCGCCACGGTGTGGCTCAACGCGCCGCTGGCTGCGTTGTAGAGGCATTTGCCGTCAACGCTGTAGACTGCCACCGGAGCGGCCTCTGCAAGGCTGATTTCGATGCCGTTGGCTGTAGTCGCAATATTTGCGTTGCCTGCTGCGATGTTGTCAACGCTGCCTTCGCCTACGGCTACGATGTTTGAATCACCGGAAACGTTGCCGTTGTTTACGGCGCAGACGTAATAGTAGTACTTCTCACCTTCTGTCAAGCCTGTGACGTCAAACGAAGTGCCTTCAACGGTTTTGTCCTCAAGCAGGAGTGTGGCTATGTTGTAGACGCCGCCATAGGTGTATGAAACGTCGTCGATGGCGCAATTGCCCACTTCCTTTGTGTACGACAGACGGAGTTTCACGATGCCTTCATCGTCAATGTCCAAGTCTACAAAGTCGGCGAAGTTGGAATCAACGTCGGCGAAGTTGAGTTTGCCGAGGTCAATCCATTCTGTGCCGTTAAATCCGGAAACAGTTATGATGCTGCCTGCGCCGGCTCCCTGGTTCTTTACCCAGAAACTGAATTTTTTGATAGGAGCCGGAGCCTCCGGGGTCTCGATGAAGTCGCCGGTTGCGTCAAAGGCAAGGGCTATCTTCTCTGAATGGTAGTTGCCGCTTGAAGCGTAGATTTCGCGGCTTGTGCCGTTATCGCTGACGCTGATTGTCCAGCCTTCCGGCAATTTTGAGTTCTCAGTGTCGATGAATTTGTCTTTCTTGCCGGTAGCGACGATGCCGTCGAATCCTTCAGTGACTGTAGCCTCTTCCACATCGCTTTTGATGGTCTTGAACGAGAACACTGTGAGCATGTAGCTGGTGGCGCCTTCCACTGCGCTCCAGTTGGCTGTGAAGCTTGTCGGGGTCACGTTGGTGGCTGCCAGTGCCTCTGGTGTCGGAACGTCGATTTTGACTGTCTGGACAACCTTGATGTCGTCAATGTAGATAGGCGATTGGTAGGCGTACAGCTGGATGGAGGCGTTGGCTGCGCCCGATTTGAGCTCTACCTCATACTCTGCCCACTGGTCGGTGATGGCCACTTGTTTGTAGTCAACAACGCCCGACATAGGATCGCTTTCGTTGATGTCGTCCTCGTCGATGCTGACGAATTCAACGGCGTCGGTCGCTCCTTCCTCTGCCACGCGTGCGCGGAATGTCACCACGATATATCCGCCGTTGCCCGAACCGTCGAATGTCGATGTGTTGAGAAAACCGGTGTCTTCGTTGTCGGTGCCTTCATCTACGATGCCGATATATGCGCATCCGCCGGCTTGAAACACGCCGTCTCCGCTCCAGCCCGGAGTGTTTGTCAACTCGTCGGCGATATATCCGGTTGTTGCGTCAGCCACGTCGGTGGCGTCGGGAGTGGCTTCACTTCCGGCGGTGAATTTGGAGAAGTCCTCTTCGAGAAGCACTTGGAGATTCGGAGTCTCGTCAGCGGCCTCGCCAGCTTTGCTGAGGGATTTCAATGACTTTACTGTGGTGGATTTCTGAATGTTGTCCACCATGATTTTTTTCACTTTGTGAGTGCCTGCAAGTACAACTATGGCGCAGAAGGCTACGGCAAGTGTTGAAACAAGTAGAGATTTTTTCATAAAAAACATTGGTTTATAGGATTAAGCAAGCCACTCTCGCACATAGTCTCGAGAGTGGCTTGCAGATATGTTTGTCGCTTAGTCGATGATGTCGAAGCCAGTGTAAGGCACGAGTGCCTTCGGAATGCGGATGCCTTCCGGGGTCTGGTTGTTCTCGAGCAGTGCAGCCATGATGCGCGGCAGGGCGAGAGCGGAGCCGTTGAGCGTGTGGCAGAGCGTCATCTTCTTGTTGGCGTCGCGGTAGCGGCAGTGCAGACGGTTGGCTTGGTAGCTTTCGAAGTTTGAAACCGAGCTTACCTCAAGCCAGCGTTTCTGTGCGGCTGAAAACACCTCGAAGTCGAATGTGATTGCCGATGTGAAGCTCATGTCGCCGCCGCAGAGGCGAAGGATGTGCCATGGCAACTCGAGTTTCTCAAGCAGCCCCTGCACGTGGTTTTTCATCTCTTCCAACGCTGCGTATGAGTTTTCAGGCTTCTCGATGCGCACAATCTCCACCTTGTCAAACTGGTGCAGACGGTTCAGTCCGCGCACGTCCTTGCCGTAGCTGCCGGCTTCGCGGCGGAAGCATGCTGAGTATGCGCAGTTCTTTTTCGGCAGGTCTTTCTCATCGAAAATCACATCGCGGTAGATGTTGGTGACAGGCACTTCGGCTGTCGGGATGAGATACAGGTTGTCAAGGTTGCAGTGATACATCTGTCCCTCTTTGTCGGGCAATTGACCTGTGCCGATGCCCGATGCCTCGTTGACCACGTAAGGTGGCTGTGTCTCGAGATAGCCTGCCTTTGAGGCTTCGTCGAGGAAGAATTGGATGAGCGCGCGCTGAAGTTTCGCTCCCTTGCCGAAATAGACTGGGAAACCGGCGCCGGTGATTTTCACACCGAGCTCGAAGTCAATCAGATTGTATTTCTTTGCGAGTTCCCAGTGGGGAAGGGCGTCTTCCGGAAGGTCGGGCATCTGACCGCCTGTCTTTTCTACCACGTTGTCCTCGGCTGTCTTGCCTTCCGGCACCATTGCGCACGGGGTGTTTGGAATGGAGAGAAGAATCTCGGTGATTTTGTCGGCGGCGCTTTTCACCTCTTCCTCAATGGCTTTGTTGGCGGCTTTGAGTTCTGCCACCTGTGCTTTTACGCCTTCTGCCTCGTCTTTCTTGCCCGACTTCATCAACGCTCCGATCTGTGCGGCGAGTTTGTTGAGGTCGGCGCCGTTCTGGTCAAAACGGGCTTGCGCTGTGCGGCGTGCCTGGTCGAGTTCGAGAATCTCGTTTATGAGTTTTTCCGCATCGAAATGTTTCACCGCAAGGCGGCGCACAATTTCTTGTGGATTTTCTTTGATTGCAGCTAATGTAAGCATCTTTTTTCGTTCTTATAAAGTTCTTATATCTTGTTGATTATGCGAGCAGCTCGCGCACTTTTGCCGAGATGGCCTTGCCTTCTGCCTTTCCTGCCAGCTCTTTGGTGGCTGTGCCCATCACCTTGCCCATCTCTTTGGCTGATGTGGCGCCGACACGGGCGATGATTTCCTTCAGGGCGGCGGTCAGTTCCTCTTCGGAGAGTTGTTTGGGCAGATACTCTTCGATGATTGCCGCCTGTGCCAATTCTTCACCGGCAAGGTCTTCGCGGTTCTGTTCTGTGTAGATCGATGCGCTTTCCTTGCGCTGTTTCACCATCTTGGCGAGAATCTTCAGAGCGGCGTCGTCGCTCAGTTCGCCATCGCCGCCTTTGGCGGTCTTGGCCTCAAGAAATTCTTTTTTGATGCCGCGAAGCGCCTCGAGGCGCACTTTGTCGCGTGCCAACATTGCGGTTTTGATGTCGCCGCTTACTTTATCAAACAGGTTCATAATTGTATATGTTGTTTTAAAGTTTTTTAATCAAATTCAATCTCGCGCATTCCGTGTCCGGTTTCTTGTGCGGGCTTCGGTGCCATGTGTGTCGGCTCGACTATTTCAGCCTGCGACTCGGAAAGCGTGCGCCATTCTTCGCGCAGACGGCTGTCGGAGCCGCGGCGGAAGGTCGGTGTTTTCTCGATAAAGTTGATCAGCGTGTCGTTGTCCATCTGTTGCGGAGTGAGCAGGATGTAGTTTGCGCTCGCTTTCTTGCGGTTGCGCTCTGCCACTTTCTCCTCGCCGTATTCCGCGGAGATGCGTGAGTCGTTGTCGGCTGCTACCGGCTCTTGTTTCGGCTTGCCGAAAATCCGGGGCTTGGGCTTGTAGGTGGTCTCGTTGCTGAGGCTGATGTCGAAGCCGGAGGCAAGGATTGTGATTTTCACCTTGTCGCCGAGAGTGTCGTCGACCGACGTTCCCCAAATCACGTCGACATCCTTAGCGAAATTGTTCATAAACGCTGTAATCTCGTTGGCTTCGCCCATCATGAACGGATGCTCGGATTTCTTCGAGTAGTACAGGTTGAAGAGGAAACGCTTTGACGTCTGCACGTCGCGGTTTTTCAGCAACGGAGAGTTGAGAGCGTCCTCGATGGCTTTGGTCACTCGGTTTTCGCCTTCACCGTATCCGGTGCTGATGATTGCTGTGCCGCCGTCTTTGAGCGTCGTGTTGACGTCCTCGAAGTCAAGGTTGATTTTTCCCTTGAAGTTTATCAGTTCGGAGATGCTTCGGGCTGCGTCGGTAAGCGTTTCATCTGCTTTGTCGAATGCGTTGTCAAACTCCAGGTCGCTGTAGATTTCTGTCAGACGCTCGTTGTTGATAATCAGCATGGCGTCTACATATTTGCCCATCTCGTCGGCGCCTTCAAGCGCCTTGATGATTTTTTTCTCGCCCTCGAAGAGGAATGGTATCGTGACAATGCCCACGGTCAGCATGCCGCGTTCGCGTGCGATGCGTGCCACTACAGGTGATGCTCCCGTACCGGTTCCACCGCCCATACCTGCGGTGACAAACACCATTTTTGTGTCCTCGTCAAAGAGTTCGGCGAGCTCCTCTGCGCTTTCCTCGGCTGCCGCTTTGGCTTTTTCTGGCTTGTTGCCCGCGCCGAGACCGCGGGATGTGTTCGGTCCGAGAAGCACCTGCTCCGGCACCGGGGAATTATGCAGAGCCTGGCGGTCGGTGTTGGTCACAACAAACGACACACCCGGGATGTTTTGCTTATACATATAGTTGACAGCGTTGTTGCCGCCGCCGCCCACACCGACAACTTTGATGATTGCCGAGCCGTTTTCGTTGAAACTGCTCACTTGGCGTTCGTCGGTAGGGAAAATCGTTGATTTGGTTGCTATATCTTCGCCACTCATAGTCGTTCGTTTTTATTGTTCGTCTTCTGCATCTTCGAATGTTTTTTCAACGCCGTCGCTCATTTGTTTGATGAAGCGCGAGATGAAGCTTGGCTTTTTCGGTTTCTTCGGTTGCTCGTCGTGAGTCTCTTGAGGCTTATGGGTTGGTTGCGCTGGCTCGTTGGCGTCGGGATACTCGGGCATCGCCGGTATCGACATGCAGTTTGCCGCCTGCGGCTGGTTGGAAATCCACTCTACTACCGACAGAAGCTGCGGTATCTTGGAGAGCTCCTTGCCTTCGTCAACTCCCGGATACAAGCCGGTGCGCACTTTCATGTCGGAGATGTTGTTGAGAAGGTCTGTCATACGCTTCAAGTGCATGCCGCGGCCTGTGGTGACAAAGCCGGCGGCAAGGTCGCCAGGGGTCATCTGGGCAAACTGCAGCTGGTTGAACACGTTCTCCATGATTTCACCTGCGCGCGCCGAAACGTAGTTTGACACGTCGAGAGCCGATGCGCCCGAGATGTCGGCGTTGGGCAGGTCTACGCCAACCGACATTGCGTCGCCGTAGCTGCGTTTTATCTTGTCGGCCTGCTCCTCAAGAAGGTTGAGCGAGCAGAGGTCGCGGGTGATGTTGCGTGAACCCATCGGCAGCACGTTGAGATACAGAAGGCTGTTGTTTTTGTAGACGGCAACGGTCGTTGTCTCTGCTCCGTGGTCAACGTAGACGCTGCCAAGACGGCGCTCTTCGCTGGTGAGCATCGACTGAGCGGCGGCTATCGGGGTGATGATGAAGTCGTTGATGCGGATTTTCATACGGTCGAACACCATCTGGAGGTTGCGGCGCATCTGCGGACGGCACAGCACAACGTTCATCACGGCGTGCAGATGTTGTCCAATCGAGCCAATGGGGTTTGCCACGGTGCTGCCGTCGAGCTCATACTCGCGCGGAAGCACTGCGACAATGTTTTTGCTGTCGAGCCCCGCCGAAGCCTCTTTTTTCAGCAAATCGATGAATTCGCGGCTGATGGGGACATCTTCGTTGAGGTCGCGGTCAATCTCTATTTTCTCTGTGTGGAGCGAGCGTCCGCCAAAGGCGAGATACACGCTGTCTATCTGGCGTGGAGCCACTCGGCTGTCGTTCTTGATACGGTAGAGCAGGTCGTTTGTCTTGCTGCACACCTCGTCGACGTTGACGATGCTGCCGTATCTGACACAGTCCAGAATCGGCACTTCGTGATAGCACACAATTGTCGCATTGCCGGGCGCTGTGACGCTTGCCACCACTCCGGCGATGTGTGAACTGCCAATCTCAAGGGCTACTATGTATTTCTTGTCTTCCATATCTTTATGGCTGTTTTGGTGTAATCGTATGTTTGCGTGTGGTGTCGGAAACTTCGCTGACTGCTACCGACACCAGCGGGTCGGGCGACTCCTCGTGGCCGAGGCTTACGTCCTGCTGTATCTTCAGGCGTGGCGTGTTGATGCGTTTGCTTGCCACAATCTGTCCGTGCCATTTCAGCGTGATGGTGTCGTAGAAGTCCCATCCTTTCACCGGCAGCACTTCTTGATAGAACCGCTTCAGCTTGGCGAATTTCTTGTCAAGGTCGGTCAGGTCGCCGAGGTTCACGGTGATTCCTGCCATCTGGGGGATGATGTAGACGTTGCGCGGGTTGGCGGCGTTGATTGCCGAAACCATTTCGTCTGCCTCGGGATGGCTGGAGAGGAAGTCGATGAGCGGCAGAAGCTGTGTGGGCTGAAACCGCTTGCTGAAATGTCCGCTTACGACGGGCACGTCGAGGAAGAATCCTTCGTTGGCTGGGACGTGCTTGCCGGCGCGGTTGATGTAGTACGATTGGTTGCCGTCAAAAACCCGCATCACGGGCTGTATCGGCTCCAGGTCGATGCACAGGCTGTTGTCGCTGCGGGTGTAGCACTGCACGTGCTCCACGTAGTATTGCTTGTTGAATGTGCGTTCAATCTGCTCCTCGTTGATGTTGACGAGACGTTTGCCCTTGACATTGAAGCCGAGGCGGTTCATTTCCGACAGGATAAACTTGTCGGTGATGAACCGGATGGAGTCGTTGGGGTTTTCCACAGTCACGACAATGCCGCTGCACGTGGCGTCGCGCCGCGCGGCACTGGTCCAGAAGAATGAGCCTATGACGTAGGCAACAACCAGGATTGTCGATATGTAGAACAGTAACTTTTTCAATGTTTTTGCTTTACCACTTCACAAATTTGGGGCAGATAGTTGCAGATGTCGCCTGCACCAACTGTCAAAAGTACGTCAAAATTATAATTTTTTATTGTTTCTACCAAAGAATTTTTATTGCAAAGTGCTTTGTTTTTGCATTTTATATCTTTAAGTATGATTTCTGACGTCACTCCGGGTATCGGAAGCTCGCGGGCTGGGTAGATGTCGAGCAGCAGAACGTCGTCGGCGAGCGACAGGGCTTCGGCGAATTGCGGAGCGAAATCGCGGGTACGGGTGTAGAGGTGCGGCTGGAAAACTACGGTCAGTCGGCGGTTGGGGTATAAGTCCTTGACGGAGCGGATGCTTGCCTTGAGTTCGTCGGGGTGGTGGGCGTAGTCGTCGATAATCACTTTGCCGTTTTTGCCGGGCTCTTTGAGCCAGAACTCGAAGCGGCGCTTTGGACCGAGGAATGTGCCTACGGCATTGCGCATCACGTCGTCGGGCACGCCCACCAGCTGGCATACTGCCATTGCTGCCACTGCGTTCTCGATGTTGATGTCGACAGGCACGCCGAGTTTGACGTCTTTGATTGTGCCTTTGGGGCTTACGAAGTCAAACACGATTTCGCCGTCGCCCTTGCGCACGTTTTCTGCGTGGAAGTCGCCCTCGTTGCGCGAGTAGTGGTAGACGGCGACGCCCTGCTGTGGGCGCGGACGCAGTTTCAGTCCGGTGTGGCAGATGAGTGTGCCGCCGGGCTGGATTAGCTCGGTGAAGTGGGCGAAACTTTCCAGATATGCCTCCTCTGTGCCGTAGATGTCGAGGTGGTCGGGGTCGGTGGCTGTAACCACTGCTATGTAGGGGTTGAGCCAGTGGAATGAGCGGTCGAACTCGTCGGCCTCGATGACGGTGTAGGGGCTTGTCGGGCTGAGCATGAAGTTGCTGTCGTAGTTGCGCAGGATGCCGCCGAGGAAGGCGTTGCAGCCTATCTCGGAGGAGTGCAGTATGTGTGCCGCCATGCTCGATGTGGTGGTCTTGCCGTGTGTGCCTGAGAAGCAGAGCCCCTTGGAGTCGTGGGTGAGCAGTCCGAGCACTTGGGCGCGTTTCATCACGTCAAATCCGCCGTCGCGGAAATATGTGAGCCCGGGATGGGTCGACGGCACCGCGGGGGTGTAGACCACGAGTGTGGTCGCCTTGTCGCGGCAATAGCCGGGAATCAGCTCTGCCGCATCGTCGTAGGTGATTTCGGCGCCTTCGGCTGTCAGTTCGTCGGTGAGGGCAGTGCGTGTGCGGTCGTAGCCAGCCACTTTAAGCCCTTTTGATAGATAGTATCTGACGAGAGCCGCCATGCCTATGCCTCCGGCTCCCACAAAATATACGCTTTTATATTGTTTTTTTTCTGCCATAGTCTTTGTTTGGTTTTTATTGTTCAACGATTTGCATCACGCGGTCAACGATGTCGCCAACGGCGTTGCGCAATGCCATTTTGGAGATGTTGGCCGACAATTTCTGCAGCTTGGCGTCGTCTTTCACAAGGGCGAGCGCCTCGGGCATAAGTTTGTCGGCGGCGTCGGCGTCGCGCACCATCACTGCCGCACCGTGGTCAACGAGTGCCATCGCATTTTTTGTCTGATGGTCTTCTGCTACGTTGGGCGACGGCACAAGGAGTGAGGCTTTGCCGAGCAGCTGCAGTTCGGAAATGGAGCTTGCTCCCGCACGCGACACTACAAGGTCGGCGGCGCGGTATGCCTCGTCCATATTCGATACGAAAGCCTGCTGCACCACGTTGCCGGGTTGTTTCTCCTGCATTGTGGCGCGTGCCTGCTCATCGTAGATTTTGCCGGTCTGCCAGATCAGTTGCACCTCGGAGTCGGCTTTTATCGTGTCGAGAGCCGCGGCGATGCAGTTGTTGACGGTGCGGGCGCCGAGCGAGCCTCCCACCACGAGGATTGTGCGTCGGTCGGGGTCGAGTCCGAATTTCTGCCTTGCCTGTTGCGGCGTGAGCGTGCAGTTGAGGATGTTCTGTCTCACGGGGTTGCCCGTGACGAGGATTTTGTCGGCAGGGAAGAAGCGTTCCATGCCTTCGTATGCCACGCATATAGCGTTGGCTTTCTGTGCGAGCAGCTTGTTGGTCACTCCGGCGTAGGAGTTCTGCTCCTGTATGAGCGTCGGGATGCCTTTCTTTTGTGCCTCCTTAAGCATTGGTCCGCTGGCATATCCGCCTACGCCGATGGCGATGTCGGGCTTGAAGTCGCGGAGAATCTTTTTTGCCAGATGCATACTTTTCAGCAGCCGGGCAACGACTTTGACGTTGCGCAGCAGATGCTTGCGGTCGAATCCGCTGACGGGCAGACCAACAATTTTGTAGCCTGCCGCCGGCACCTTCTCCATCTCCATACGGTTTTCTGCACCGACAAAGAGGATGTTGGCATCCGGACGGCGATCCTTGATGCCGTTGGCTATCGACAGCGCCGGGAAGATGTGTCCGCCGGTGCCGCCACCGCTGATAAGTACATTCAATTGTTTTTTCATATCTTGATAAAACGTCTTGTTGTTCAATAGGTTATAAAAGCCGTTAGTCGTTGCGTGTCGGGTTGGCGGCGCGCATGCTTTCAGGCAGTGCCTCCTTTTCCTTGCGCACGTCTTTCTCGGCGCTTGTCTGTGTTGCCGTGCGGCTTACGCTGAGCATAACTCCGAAGGCGATGCTTATCACCAGCACCGACGTGCCGCCTTTGGAAATCAACGGCAGCGGCTGTCCCGACACGGGAAACACTCCTGTGTTGATTGCCATGTGGAAGTAGGCTTGAAGCACCACCATCACTGCCATTCCCATCACGAGGAAGGCTGGGTAGGCGCGGTTGCACTTGCGCGCGATGTTTCCGGCGCGCATCAGCAGGGTGAAGAACAGTCCAATCAGAAACAGTCCGCCGAACAGTCCGAGTTCCTCCACGATGATAGAGAACACATAGTCGGAAAACGCCAGAGGCAGACGGCTGCACTCGCGGGAGTTGCCCGGCAACACGCCTGTGATGCCTCCGTGGGCCTGTGCCATGTATGAGTACATCTCCTGGTCGTTCTTATCGGTTATCTTCTGCTCATAGAGCGGGGTGCGGAATCGCTCGAAGAAGCGGTCCATACGGGCGTCCCATGTGCTGGCGCGCGGCGTGGTGGCCTTGGCAGCCTGTTCTGTCTGCTCCGTTTCCGCTTTTTCCGGGTCGGAGAGGGTGTTTGCCTCGGCGCAGCTTTTTATGCCGAACAGAATGGCGACCACAACGCTGAATAAAAGCACGGCGCGCATGAAAGCCTTTCCGCTCACCTTGCCTATGATGATAAGCGACAGGCTGATAAGGACGAACAGCAATGTGTTGGTCATGCCTTGCATCACGAGGAGGCTGCCGAACATTCCGACGATTACCGCCGATATCCATAGTCCCCTGTCCTTGATGCGCCCTTGTTTGTGGTCGATGTTGGTTGCCATCACCAGCGACAGCAGAAACACGATTGCAACCTTGGCGAGTTCTGCCGGTTGTATAGTGAAGCCGGGAAGGTGCACGGCACGTTGCGCCCCGTTGATGTTTTTGCCGAAGAATGCTGCAAACAGCATCAAGCCGATGGCAATGAGGCTGAACACATTGCCGTAGTTGACATATTTGGTGTAGTTTATGCGCGAGCAGGCAATCATCGTCACCACACCGATGGCAAGATACGTAAGCTGTCTGACCATTGGTTCCATCAAGTCGTTTTTTATCTCGCGGCTCGACGCACTGTAACTTTCCACCACCGATATCACCAACAGGGTGATATAGATGCCGAGGATGTAGGTGTCGGGTTTGCCGACTTTGGTGTTTGTCGTTGCTTCAGCCATAACGTGATGCCTCCGTTTCTGTTATTTTTTAAGTTTTCTGACTTCGTCTTTGAATTGACGTCCGCGGTCTTCGTAGCTCTTGAAGAGGTCGAAACTTGCGCAGCATGGCGACAACAGCACAGTGTCGCCGCTCTTGGCAAGGCGTGTAGCCTCGCTCACCGCGTCGCCGATGCTGTGGGTGTCGGCTATCACGGGGACTTTCCCAGCGAAGAATGTCTTGATTTTCTCGTTGTCCTTGCCCATGCATACGATGGCTGAAACTTTGTCGGTGACAAATTTTTCGATTTCCGAGTAGTCGTTGCCTTTGTCTTTGCCTCCAAGAATCAGAACCACAGGCGTTTTCATACTCTCAAGCGCATACCAGCAAGAGTTTACGTTGGTGGCTTTGGAGTCGTTAACGTAGCGGATGCCGTTGATGGTGTCAACGTATTCCAGACGATGCTCAACCGACTGGAAGTCGGACAAGGCTTTGCGGATTACGTCCTTCTTGATGTTGAGCAGCGATGCCGACAGACCTGCGGCCATAGAGTTGTAGAGGTTGTGCAGACCGTTGAGGGCGAGCTCGTCGACAGGCATCTCGAAGTCGGTGCCTTCGGCGGCATTGAACACCAGAGTGTCGCCGTCGCAGTATGCGCGTGCGCCTTCCTCGTTGTGCTCAGAGAACGGCAGCATCTGAGCCTCCACGTTGATGTGGTTGAGCTGCTCTGCAATCACAGGGTCGTCTTCCCAATAGATGAACGAGTCGTCTTTTTTCTGGTTCTGGAGAATGCGGAACTTTGCGTTCACATAATTCTGCATCTCATAGTTGTAGCGGTCAAGATGGTCGGGAGTGATGTTGAGCAGCACGGCGATGTTGGCTTTGAAGTCATACATGTTGTCGAGTTGGAAACTGCTCAGCTCAATCACATAGACATCGTGGTTGGCTGTCGCCACCTGATATGCGAGGCTTGCCCCCACGTTTCCAGCCAGGCCCACGTTCAAGCCGGCGTCCTTGAGGATGTGGTAGGTAAGCATTGTGGTTGTTGTCTTGCCGTTACTACCCGTGATACATACCATTTTCGCATCGGTATAGCGTCCGGCAAATTCGATTTCCGAAATCACCGGGATGTTTTTAGCCTTTATTTTCTGGATGATAGGCGCTGTGTCGGGGATGCCCGGACTTTTCACCACCTCGTCGGCGGCAAGGATGCGCTCCTCGGTGTGGTGGCCTTCTTCCCAGTTGATAGAGTACTCGTCAAGACGTGCCTTGTATTTGTCGGCAATGTTTCCAAAATCGGAAAGCCAAACGTCCATTCCTTTTACTTTTGCGAGGACCGCGGCGCCTACGCCGCTTTCTCCTCCGCCAAGCACTGCAATTCTTCGAGTCATTATCGTATTTTTAAAGTTATAAATGTCAATATTGCAAGAAATATGCCAATAATCCAGAATCTTACGGTGATTTTCGACTCAGGGATGGCATTGAACGGATGCTGCCAAAGCACGCCCTTGTCGCCTGTGCCTTGTTTCTGGAAATGGTGGTGGAGCGGAGCCATCTTGAAGATGCGCCGTCCGGTGCCGGTCTTGTGCCGGGTGTATTTGAAATATGCTGTCTGAAGGATCACCGACAGGTTTTCAACAAGGAAGATTCCGCAGAGGATTGGGATGAGCAGCTCCTTGCGGATCAGGATTGAGAACACGGCGATGATGCCACCGAGCGTAAGGCTGCCGGTGTCGCCCATAAACACTTGTGCAGGGTAGGCGTTGTACCACAGGAAGCCCACCAGCGCGCCGATGAATGCCGCTGCGTAGACCATCAGCTCGCCGCTGCCTGGGATATACATTATGTTGAGGTAGGACGAGTAGATGATGTTGCCTCCGAGATAGCACATGATGGCGAGCGCCACTCCGATGATTGCCGATGTGCCGGTTGCGAGTCCGTCGATGCCGTCGGTGAGGTTGGCGCCGTTTGACACAGCCGCCACCACGAAGATTGTCACGAGGACAAACAATATCCAGCCGCCGGTCTCGGCGTTGTCGCCCATCCATTTGGTGAACCACGCATAGTTCATGTTGTTGCCTTTCACAAACGGGATTGTGGTGATTGGCTGCTTCTCTTCCTGCGATTTGTAGGTCACCTCAATCTGGTGGTTGGCAGTGTTTTGAGTCTCGATGTTCTCGCGCACCACGATGTCGGGGCTGAGATACATTGTCAGTCCGACCATCAGACCCACTCCCACTTGACCTACAATCTTGAACTTGCCAGCCAAGCCGTCCTTGTTGTGCTTGGCGAGTTTCTTGTAGTCGTCGAGGAAGCCGAGCAGTCCGAAGAGCAGTGTTGACACCACCATCAGAATCATGTAGACGTTTGTGAAGTCGCCAAGCAGAAGGCATGGCACGATAATGGCGATGATGATAATCACGCCGCCCATTGTCGGTGTGCCGGTCTTGCTCATCTGTCCCTCAAGTCCGAGGTTGCGCACAATTTCGCCCACCTGCATCATTTGCAGACGGTCGATGATGTGCCGACCCACGATTGTGGCGATGAGGATTGACAATATCAACGCCATACCCGACCTGAAGGTCAGATATTCAAACAGGCGTGCGCCGGGCACGTTGAATTGCTGTAGATAATCGAATAAATGATAAAGCATTGTTTATTGTTGTAATTCTTTTTCTTCGTTAAAAATCTCCTGTACCACTTCCTTGTCGTCGAAATGGTGCTTCACTCCGCAGATTTCCTGATAGTTCTCGTGTCCTTTGCCGGCAATCACGACCACGTCGCCCTTTTGGGCAAACTGAGCCGCGGTGCGGATGGCCTCGCGACGGTCGGCGATGCGCAGCATGCGCCTGCGGTCGTCGGCGTCAAGCCCCCCTACCATATCGTTGAGGATGTCGTCGGGATTCTCGAAGCGTGGGTTGTCGGAAGTGAGTATCAACTTGTCGCTCAGTCGTGAAGCCTCTTTCGCCATGATTGGACGCTTGCCACGGTCGCGGTTTCCGCCGGCGCCGACAACGGTGATTATTTTGCCGCGTGTCCCCACCACGTCGCGCACGGTCGAAAGCACGTTGACCAAAGCATCGGGAGTGTGGGCATAGTCGACGATTGCCGTGTAGCCGCGCGGCGACTCAAAAGTTTGGAATCGTCCGGCAACAGGCACCAGCCGGCTCATGTCGACCAATGTGCGCTCCTCGTCGAAACCGAGCAGGCGAGTGGCTCCGTAGACGGCAAGCAGGTTGTAGGCGTTGAATCGTCCGGTGAACAGCACCTCCACTTCGTGGCGGTCAATGTTGAGCAGCGTTCCGTTGAGCCGGCTCTCGATGATTTTGCAACGGAAGTCGGCCTGCGAGCGCAGCGAATATGTGTATTTCTTTGCGGCGGTGTTCTGCAGCATGAACTGTCCAGCCTTGTCGTCGGCGTTTACCAGAGCGAACGCGTCGGCAGGGAGGATGTCGAAAAACCGTTTTTTCGCCCTCATATATGCGTCGACAGTCTTGTGGTAGTCGAGGTGGTCGCGCGTCAGGTTGGTGAATATTGCACCGCGGAAACGCAGACCGTCGATGCGGTGCTGGTCGGCAGCGTGCGAGCTCACTTCCATAAACGCATATTCGCAACCTTCCTCCACCATTTCGTGCATCAAGCGGTTGAGCGTCAGCTGGTCGGGAGTGGTCTGTGTGGCAGGCACCGCACGCCCGTCAACATAGTTGCAGACGGTTGAAAACAGACCGGTCTTGTAGCCCATCATCCGCAGCATCTCGTAGAGCAGCGTGGCGGTGGTGGTCTTTCCGTTTGTTCCGGTTACGCCGACAAGCTTCAGCTTGTCGGTAGGGTTGTCGTACCATTCCGAGGCGAGGAATCCCAGCGCCGAGGCGCAGCATTCCACCTTTATATATGTCACATCGCTGTCGAGCACATCGGGCAGCGTCTGGCATACCACAGCCGTCGCTCCAGCCTTCACCACGTCGGGGATGAATTTATGTCCGTCGACGGTGACGCCCGGCACGGCTACAAACAAGGCGCCCGGCGTAATCTTCCGCGAGTCGCTCTCGATGCTTGAGATTTCCTTGTCGGTAGCACCGGTGATGCTGACCGCTTTAATTCTTGACAATAATTGAGATAAAATCTTGCTCATATATAATCAATTATTTAAATGCAAAGTTGCTTTAGTTCCTTTTCTTAGCGGAGAGCCGGCGGCAGGAATCTGCTGGGCCACATAGCCCGATCCGCTTATTTTTGTCACAGTCACACCGCAGCGTTCAAGAGTTGCCACGGCATCGCGCAGTCCCATTCCTAAAACGTTGGGCACCATTCCTTTCTCGTTTCCCTTGCTTTTCATCTGGGAATATGACTTAGCCTTCATCTGGCTCAGCACTCTTGTGGTCTTGTCGCTGCTCATCGCCATCAGGGTAGGTGCGCGGTGGGTGTTGTCGTCCTCTTTTCGGAAGTCGGATTTGTTGCCGAGCATCCCCCGTGCATACATCTTCAAGGCCGTGTTCATCAGCACCCGTCCGCTCACCAGCTGCGCGCTGCGTATGCGGGGAGCGTTGAACACCACGATGCATGAATACATCGGTTTGTCGTAAGGGAAGAAGCCGGTAAACGTCACCCGGAGTTTGTTTGTGTATCCCACGCCCGGCTCCATGATGCGTGCGGTTCCGGTTTTTCCGGCAATCTCCACGAAGTTGTTTTGCAGCCGCGGTGCCGTAGGCACACCTTTGCGGTCGCTCCACACCACAGCTCGCAGCATTGACCGCACCTCGCTTGCCGTCTTCGGGCTGAATGCCTGTTTCCGCACGTACGACACCGGGTTTGATTTTATCAGCGAGTCGTTTCGCCACAGCTCCTTAACAAGCCGCGGGCGCACAAACTTTCCGTCGTTTGCGATGGCGTTGATGATTGCAAGGTTGGTGACCGGCGACTGTTGCACGGCATATCCGTAGCAGCAACGCGACAGATTGATGCGCCAAGGGTTCTCCATCCTCTTGTCGGGGCTTCCGAGCGGTTGTATTGTGGGTTTGCTCTCGCCGGAGATTCCGATGTTGAGCGATTCGAAGAAACCGATTTCCTCAAGGCGTTTACGGAATTCCCATGGCTTTTCTCCATAGTGGCTCGTGATTATCCGTGCAGTTCCGATGTTGCTTGATCCTGCGAGCACCTCGGTTACCGTCGGGTTCGCTCCGATGGAGTGGGTGTCGGTGATAGGCCTTGCCTGGGCGTATGGGAAGCTCGCACCGATTGTGACGGGAGTGCTTGCATGCACAAAACCGTCTTCGATTGCGATGGCAAGCGATATTGGCTTCATCACCGAGCCAAGCTCCCATGAGCGCACAGCGTGGTTTACGGTCTCGATATAGTCGTGTGCGGTTTCGTTCCACGACAGGTTGGAAATGGCTTTGATGTCGCCCGTCTTCACGTCCATCAGCACAGCAGTCGCCCATTCCGGTTCCTGCTCGACGCACATGTTGTAAAGCTCCGTTTCGAGGATGTCCTGAATCTGCACGTCGATAGTGGTCAGAATGTCGTATCCGTTGATGGCGGCGATGTCCTCCCACTCCTTTATCGCAGTGGTCAGCTGCACCTTCTTCTTGACGCCAGGCTTGCCGTATAGCAGCGAGTCAAGCTCCTTCTCCAGACCCGACGTTCCGTGCTTCAAATCGTTGATGTTGCCGATGCTTCGAGCCGCCATGCGTCCGAACGGCTTCTCGCGGCAGTCGAGCGACTGCGCGGTTATGATTGTCCTGCCGTTTCGGGAGTTCAGATAAGCGAACGTGCGGAGCGTGTCGAGCTCGGCTTTTGTCATTTTCTTTGAAATGAGGAAAGTGCGCGACCGGTTGCTCTTTTCCTTTTTTATTTCATTGTCAAACAGTGCCTTCCATTGAGCAGCCGTGCGTTGGGGTTGTGTGTGCAGCGATTCGAGCTGAGAGCACAGCCGCGGCAGCAGCGAGTCGATGGCCTCAGGCTTGAAGTTTGGCGAGCGCAAGTCGAGTCTCACCATATAGTATCTCACGCTCACTGACAGAATCGACCCGTCGGAAGCAAGAATCTTTCCACGTTCGGGCGTGATGGAGTCGCCGCTCACAAGCGTTCCCGCAGCCTTCTCGTTCCAGAGAGGAGCGTCGACAACCGTTGTTTTGAAAAGCATAGTGGCAATGAGGATTGCAAAAAGCGCAATGATAATGAATATCATGCGGTAGCGGTTGAGCATGCCCTGCTGTATTTTACTTTTCTTTTTCTTCTCCATCGTCAGTGTCGTTTGAAGAGTCCAGATAATATGGCGGTTGCTCGGCAACTTTCAGGTACATGTGAAGAGTGTCGAGCTTTTGGGTCAGCTCGCTCTCGCGGATTTTGCTGCTGTATTCCGAAGAAGCGTTGACCATGTTTGTCTTGGCGTTTGCGAGCACCTCGCTCAGGTGTATTATTTGGGCGATTTTCATCTGCACATCGAATTTGAAAGAGATGTAGATGATGAACATGGCCACAACAACCACAACGCCGATGATGTTGCGTTTGTAGTCTTTTACGGAAAGCCACTGCCCGCGGTATATGCGCTTCAGCAGACTGGACGATTTCTTGGGTTTCTGCTCGTCGGCCATCACTCGTCCTCCTTCCCAATTATCGCCACACGCAGTTTTGCGCTGCGTGCGCGCGGATTGCGTTCCACCTCCTCGTCAGACGGAACAATCGGTTTTCCCGACAGCGGCGCTATAGGCGACAGCCGGCGTCCGAAGAAGTCGGTTTCCACTTTGCCGTCGATGCGTCCGCTGCGCATGAAATTTTTCACCATGCGGTCCTCGATGCTGTGGTATGTTATTATGGCGAGTCGTCCGCCCGGGCGTATAGCCGTTAGCGTCTGCTCGAGAAACTCCTGAAGCGCGTCGACTTCGTGGTTCACCTCCATACGCAAAGCCTGGAACACTTGCGCCAGTTCTTTTTTCTCCTGACGAGGGTTTATAAGCGGTCGTACCACGTTCAGCAGGTCGGCGATAGTGACAATGTCCTTCGAAGCCCTTGCCTTCACGATGCAGTCAGCCATCCGTTTGGCATTCTTCAGCTCGCCGTAAAGGCGGAAAATCGTGGTCAGCCGTTCGGCGTCGTATTCGTTTACCACGCGTCGCGCGTCAAGGTCGTTGTCGCGGTTCATGCGCATGTCGAGAACGCCGTCGCTGTATCTGAACGAGAAACCGCGCTCTCCGTCGTCGAAGTGATGGAACGACACGCCGAGGTCGGCGAGGATGCCGTCGGCAGGCAGCGCATTGTAGAAACGAAGGAAATTACGCAGGTATCGGAAGTTTCCATGCACAAACGTGAACCGGTTGTCGTCAATCCGGTTTGCATAAGCGTCCATGTCTTGGTCGAAACTGAACAGCCGACCATTAGGTCCGAGACACGACATGATGGCGCGCGAGTGACCTCCTCCTCCGAATGTCACGTCGACGTATGTGCCGTCGGGCTTTATGTCGAGCCCTTGGATTGTTTCCGGCGCCAATGCAGGGATATGATACACAGGTAGTTCCTCTTTCATTACCATAAAAAATCTTCTTCCATACCTAATTAGGTGGTAAAGGTAGACATTATTTATAAAAGTAGCGTAATAGATTGAAAAAAAGTTATTAACAACCGTTTAAAATGGTGTGTTTGGCGTCGGAATTACGGTTTGGGAAGGTTCTTATAGAAAAAATTAACCAGAAAGGCGATTTTTGTAAAAAAAAGATTGCGAATGAAGAAATAATGTGTAACTTTGTTGCTGTCTGGAAACGATAACCTAAAAATTAAAACAGATGAAGAAGAATTTACTATTTGGATTTCTCGCAGCCTCAGCGCTGCTTGGAGCGGCGCCGCTGGCAAATGCCGGAGTGGTGCTTGAGGAAGATTTCAACCAGTTTACGGATGGCACAACAAGCAAGCCAGGGAATGTGGACATCGCAGCGAGCGGAAAGCTTGGCGATGTGTTGCTTGGATGGACGGGTGATGCAATCTACGAAGCTGGCGGCTCACTGTTTGTCGGCACAACCGATGTGCTTGATTTCGACCCGCATTCGATTTCTACTCCCGATTTGGACCTGGATGCAAAGGATGGTAATATCCGCATCACATTGCGTGTGAAATCGTGGACAGAGTACGGCAACATGATCAACATCAAGGCCGGCGACACGAAATTGAGTTCCCCTTATTTCGAGGACGGAGAATGGCATGATTTTGTTATTGTAACAGACAAGGGACTTCCCGGAGCATTGTCGATTTCTTCAGCGAGCCTTTATTCCACCCCGTTCTTTATTGATTATCTGAAGATTGAACAGGGCGATGAAGTGGTGCCTTCACCAACATCCCTGCGTCCGACAGACTATGACGGCACAACATTCTCGGCACGCTGGCTTTCTGTGCCAAACGCAACAGGCTACACCGTGTCGGTCTACAACAAGGATGCCAAAGGCAACCGAATCAACGTCAAGACCTACGACGCAGAGCCGCTTCCGGAAGGCGACACATCGGGCAACCGCGTGATTGTCACAGTGGACGACAACACGTTGAAATATTACTTTGTGGTTGTTGCCAAAAGAGGCACAAACGTTTCTACAGAGTCGAACGAGTCGGAAGTTATCAAGCACGTTGAAAGCCTGGCAGCTCCAACCGCACTCGCGGCAACCGACGTGACCACCAACAGCTTCACAGCCAACTGGACAGCCGTTCCCGACGCAGACACCTACACAGCAACTCTTTATAAGACCATAACTCTTACGGAGGACAGCGACACAGAGATTCTCAACGAAGATTTCGCGGGCATCACGAAAGGATCGTTTGATTTGATTGATCTTCCATCAAAAGACCCAGACAACCTCGACGCTTACACCCACACACCAGGTTGGTATGCATCGACATACGCTTTCGGTGGCGGAAGCCTTGTGCTTTGGCCGATGTTTGGAAGTGCGTTCTTTGTAACGCCGTCTCTTGACCTCAGCGGCAATGGCGGGGTGGTGTTTGTAGACTTTACCGCAGCCGCAGGCGACAGCGGAAAATACAAGACCGGAGAAAAAGTTACAGTAGACCTTCTGACACAGGCAAACAACGAGACCACAGTGCTTGAGAGCGCGGAAATCGAACTCGACGAGGGCGCGTTCAAGAACTACGGCACAATGTTTACCAAAGGCGCGAAAGGCACGTTTATCCGCTTCTCTTACGGAGGTACCAGCGAGGTGCATTTTGACGATGTGGTGATTACTCAGAAGACCAAGGCAGGCGACAAGGTGCGTACCGTGGCCCAGCAGGTTGAGACAACCGGACTGTCGGCGAAATTCACTTATGAGCCAGCCGACAACACTGAATACTCTTACAAAGTAGTGGCAAGCGCCAGCACAATCACAGCCGTTGGTATGGACGATGTGGTTTATTCAGGCGCATCCAACGAAATTGTGGTTGGTGAGGCAGACGGCGTTGCCGACGTTGCAGCCGCAGGATTCAAAGTGTTTGCACGCAACGGACGTCTCGTTGTCGATGCGGCAGAGGCAGCCCCAGTCACCGTTGTTGACGCATACGGCCGCGTTGTAGCATCGTTCCAGGCTCATCAGGGCGAGAACGCAGTTGATTGCCAAGGATTTGTAATTGTCCGCGTAGGCGACAAGGTGGTAAAGACCATTGTAAGATAGAAAAAAACGGAATTGCATATTTGACGAGTGTGCCGGACGGATTGTTCCGGCACACTTTTTTTTGAAAAAAAGTATTGGAATGTCAATGTTTTATGTAATTTTGTAATTGTAATAGGAAAAATATTTAGGCAACATAACAAAAACCGCTTTATGAATAAAATTTACTTGTTGACAGCGATGCTTCTCGTTGCCGCGGCTGCGATGGCAGGAGTGTCCGCGCCCCAGCGTGGACCTCAGAAGCTGGCGCATGGATTGCCAGTGCCTGTTGTCAAGCCGGCCACCAACGTCAGCGATGCCGGGTTTACCGCTAATTGGGAAAAGGTCTCAGGAGCCAACTGCTACACCGTCTACACATATATCCGCCACAAAGCGCCGGCTGATGAAACCTACTATTTCTACAACGATGATTTCAGCGGATTCAAATACGGCTCCATCGAGAGCCCGTTCGACATAGGTTGGGGATGGCTCGACGGCTACACCAACCGCAGCAACTGGTATGTCTATGGCGCATATTCATGCCATGGCGTTTTTGGACTTTACAACAAAAAGTCGGCAGAGCAGAACGGAATGCTCATGTCGCCGATGTACAGCTTGCAGAACAACAACGGCAAGTTTACGGTGACGTTCCGCGCGAAAACCACCGGCACAGCCACTGTAGCCGTCTTCGCCACTGAATATCTGATGGCAGGACCCTCATACGCACTCGGCAAGGTGGGCAAGGTGGAGCTGACCAAGGAGTGGGCAGACTATACGCTTGAGCTCGACGGCGGAATCCAGGGCTGCTATGTGGAGCTGGATATGGTTGGTGGCGACAGCAATGCATATTTTGACAATATGACAATCAGCCAGCCTATGAAGGCTGGCGACGAGGCTATGCTTGTCTACGACTTTGTGGAAACAGGCGACGTGTCGAGCCACGACGTCGCGACAGGCGACAAGGTGGCAGGCGATGTGTATTGGTATCAGGTGGCCTCGCTGAAGCGGTTGTCGTCAGGGTCGGAACTCGATGATTCTAACTACAGCGACCTCGTTGAGGTGAAGCAGGAAGGTGCAGTGTGCGCATTGAAGGCCTCTGCGGCGCGCGCTTATGCCACAGCCGACGGCGTGGTGGTTGAAAATCCGGAAGGCGCCGATGTGGCGGTCTACGATGTCGGCGGAAGAGTGGTTTATGCAAGCCGCGACGGAGCGGAGAAGCAGATGGTTGTCCTGCCTTCGGGGGTCTACGTAGTGAAGGTGGGCTATAAGGTGATGAAAGTGATGAAATAACTTAATAAAAAAAGAACTATGAAGAAAATTCTAATGAGTGCTGCCGCTTTGTTGTTGTCGGCAGTTGGAGCGTATGCCGCTCAACAAAAGTATTATTTCCTTTATGAGGAGGGACATGAGGATCAGCCTGAAACCAGTTGGTTTATCCTTGACCGTGAGGCTAAAAAATACATTCCTGACTCTTGTGGAGATGATGAGCTGACAGTGAAAAACTATAAGAAGTCGGGAAATACGGAAACGTTTGACTGCTATGACAGATCGTCTTTTATGCAGAGTGTGATAATGAAGAAGAACGACAAGGGACAGACAGTGGTGCAGATTTCTTACGAAAAAGGTAAAGCAAACGGACGGAAAATCGTTTGTGGAACCGAGGCTGAACAGAATGAATACTTTAAAGAGTATGAAGCCAAAAACGGAGGCGGCAGTTCGTCGTCGTCGTCGACATCGAGCAATCCTGTGGACAAAGCCACAAAAAAGGTTAAGTCAGGATTAAAAAGCGGCTTGAACAAGCTTAAAAAGAAAAAATAAGACAAAAAAAATAGTGGCGGGAGGCGGTATGCCTCCCGTTTTTTTGTGTCACGCCGTGTCTGCTGTGCGACTGAGTATAAGAGATTTAGGAAATTTATTGGTAAAAAGCCAATAAAATATTTGCAAATCGCCATTTTGTGTATTATCTTCGCATCATATTTCCAAGAAAAACACACAAATCAAAACCGAGAATTATGTTTGAGCACAAAATCATGAGAAACCAAGAACTGATGGCAAACTGGCAACGCAGCCTGAAGAAAGCCATCGAAACCAACCGCTACGACAGCCGTTACAACGTGATAGACCGTGCGCTCCGCGGCGGCACACCACGCTACGACGTGAGTTACGACTACGCGTTGCGAATGATGTATCAGATGGTGCGCGACGGCAAGCCATGCTCCCGCCGGAGTAAACTGAAGCGTCAGATGTGGGAGGAGATAAGCCTCCACGTCAGGCGCGTCATGCACAGGCGCAAATGCACGATTGCCGAAGCCGTGGCGACAGTGCTTGCCGAGCAAAAAGCGTCACGCTACTTTCTGTCGAAAAAACAAGCTTCAAAAATCATCTACCATGAAACACACAACCGCAGCAATCATCGTAGCCTCACTGTTTAGCCTATCCTCGTGCCACAGCCATAGGGCAGTGGAGAGCACTGCGGGATTGCAGACACACACGGAAACGGCCGACAGCGTCGCCGCCACACGCCGCATCTCGGCATCGGCGAAAGAGGCATCGGAAACCGTTGAGATAAACTTCTTTGCCCCCGACTCGACAGGCCGTCAAGCCGTGAGAAGCATAAGCCGGCACCGCCGGCTTGCAGCCGAGGAGCGCACCGACACAGTGGCGGTGGCAGCCACAGGCGTGAGCATCGGGACGACAGAGCAGACCACATCGACGCGCCGGCTGCCTACGCGCTACCGACTTTCGCTTGCCGCATTGCTTGCGGCTGCAACAACACTAATCTTGATAACCTTTACAATTAAAAAAAGACAATGAACAACACACGAAAAATCACAATTTCAATTGACATTGAGCAAGTCCTTAAAACAGTTTATGCCGAGAGTGCGTGCCTCGCCTTGATGAGCGGCCGCGACAGCCGTCCGGCAGTAATCTCGTCCGACAACCGCCGATTGCTCGGCGTTTATTGCCTCAACGCCTGGCTATGTCTTGCCGGCGAACTCGCGAGCATCGTAGACAGCCAATCGTTTTCAATTCCCTCCGACAGCGACACCACCTACACGCTGTCGCTGACCGTTGACGGCGTCGGCACCGCCCAGAGCCTGCGCCGCTATGCAGAGCGCTACGTCGCACAGTCGGTGCTTGCCAGCTGCTATGCCGCCCGCGAGAGTCTTGCCATGCAATTCCGCGACAACGCCGCCCGGACGCTATCCGGTCTGCGCCTTGCCGCCACGCTCTCCGACAGGGTCGATTGTTGGCTGTAAAGCGTTGACAGACTGCCTTGTTATCAAATTTTCACAAAATGATAGGTATGCCGCAGCGGTCAAATTACGCTGATTTAGGTATTGCAGAAGGCAATGCGCCGACGTAATTTTACGACCAGAAAAACAACAATGAACAATTAAACTACACGAAGATGAAAATTGGTATTTTTTATGGCTCAACAACAGGCGTTACCGAGGCTGTTGCAGAGCGAATAGCGAAGAAACTCGGCGTAGCCTCCGCCGACGTGCACAATGTAGGGTCGGCCACAGCCGCCGATGCCGTGGGCTACGACGCGTTGCTGCTCGGCACCTCCACATGGGGCGCCGGCGAGCTGCAAGACGACTGGTACGACTTTCTCGACCAGCTGAAGTGTCAGGACTTGACAGGCAAGAAAGTAGCATTGTTCGGCTGCGGCGACTCCTCGTCGTTCAGCGACACGTTTTGCAGCGCCATGGGCGAAATCCACGACGGTCTGGCAGCCACCGGCTGCACGTTTGTCGGTCAGGTCGATGCCTCCGGCTATACCTACGATGATTCGGCGGCAGAGAGCGGCGGCAAGTTTGTCGGTCTGGCACTCGACGAAGTCAACGAAGACGACAAGACCGACGGACGCATCGACGCCTGGGCCGCACAGCTGAAGAACGAGGGCGTGGAATAACCGAGAGACAGAAACAAACGTCAATGACAAAATAAAAAACGACCAACGACAATGATGGAAATAGCCAACACGATGCTGTCGAGCGAGCTTCAGGTGTTTCTCAACTATGTGTACGAATATAAGAAAGGCGTGCGCAACATGGTGCTATGCACGCTGAACCGCCGCTATCTGGCGGCAGCCGTGGCACGACTCGACGATCAAGGCATCTGCCACTTCGAGCAGTCGGCCAACGAGAACAACGTCAATCTGTATTTCGGCAAGCCTGAATGCATTGCGGCGGTAAGGCAGTTTATCGTGCGCCCGCTCCATCAGTTGTCGCCCGAGGAGGATTTCATCCTCGGAGCACTGCTTGGCTACGACATCTGCCTGCAGTGCGAGCGGTTTTGCACGCGCAAGAAGCGAGCCGACGCTATGGCGCAGTGCGCCGGATGAAAGAATTAACGAAGTGTCTTTTCAAGCCGTCCCGGCGAGGACGGCGAAAAAGAAAGGCGAGTCCCGAAAGAGACTCGCCTTTTTAGATTTATTGAAGTGAAATGTTATTTCACGAGGACCTTAGTAGCCTTGCCATCGACAACAACTACGTAGATGCCGCTTGCAACGAAGAACTGAGCGTCCTTGCTGTTTACAGCGACAGCCTGTCCGGCAGCGTTGAAGATAGAAACAGCGTTAGCCTCACCGATGATGCGGATTTCGCCGATACCAGCAACAACCTTAGCCGCTTCAACGGCAGCGTCGTTAACGTTGTCGCCCAGACGGACAGCATAGATAGTGTTGAGACCGAGGTCGACAGTGATGCTGTATGCACCGCTCTTGATCTTGTAAGAAGTGTCGCCGTTCAAGCCGATAGCAGACATAGTCTTGTCGGCAAGCTCAGTATCCTTTTCAGCCGGACCGTAGCGATGAGCGTTGACATCGACCCAAGTGCCAGGAGTTGAAGTGAATGCGAAGTAGCCATAGTCGTTTTCATCGGCAGCGAGAATCGAGACGTTATCAATCTGATAGATGCCCTCAGATATTTGGTTGGCAACGTGAGTCTCGTCGGCAGGATCCCAAGCGTTAGGCTCAACAGTGCCAAGGAGGTAAAGCTTCTCAGGATAAACCACCGGAGCTTCGCCAGCAACGAGGACAGTCATATTCTTAAGGTCGACAGTGAGTTCGAATTCGCCTTCCTCAGCCACGCGGATAGCGCCGGCAGCCTTCACGATAGGCATAGCCTGGTTGAGAGTAACGGCAGCGTTGTCGGTCTCAAAACCGTAGCGGTTTGCATTGACAACATCCCAGTCAGCGTTAAGCACTGTAGTGATACCGAAGTTGCAAGGACCTGTTAAAGTGCCAGTGTAGACACCGTTTTCCCCCTTGGTCAATTTCACGCCGGCTTCAGGATTCCATACATTATTAGAACCGATGATGTAAACAGAAGCAGGATACTCGTCGCTTGAGATGTTGATGTCGTATTTGCTTGGAGCGGCAACAACCACTTCACCGCTTTCGCGAGGAAGTGCAACCGACTTGAACAACTCACCGCTGTTGCTGACAATGTAGAGGTTGTTTGCGCAGTCCCAAGCGATGTCGTTGAGGTTGCGGCCGATAGTAGTGGCGAATTTGTATTTCTCAGTCAAAACAGGAGCGCCATTGTCGTCCTTAGAAACCTCGAATACTGTGAGAGTCTTGTCAGAAGTACCGATGGCGAGGAGAGAGAAGTCGGCGTTGAAGCGGATGCCGCCACCGCCGTAGAAACCGCCCTTGTCGTTAGAGTCAACCTTGTAGTCCTCTACGCCCTCAGCGTTGATGTGGACCAAAGTAGGTTCCGCTTCCGTAGCTTTAGAGCGAGAGTTGGCATACCATATACCGCCCTCGTTGTCGTAGATAGCAGTAGAGTTTGTGTGAGTGGTGGTGTATTGACCAGAGAGGGCGTCGATAGCCTTTGAAGGAGCACTGTCCCAAGTAGAGGCCTTGCCGAGGAGGTACTCGTCAGTGCGGTAGCCAGAGTAAGAGAAGCCAGTGCCGCTTGCGTTTGTAGAAAGCATCAACAGCTTGAGACCATAGCCAGAGCCTTGGAGGTCCATACTTACGTTAGGCGCAGCGATAAATTCGCCGGCTTCGTTAGTGATTTCGTAAGTGTCAGGGTTTGCAGTGCCCTTGATTACCGGCTTGAACGCAGCGTTGAGGTCGGTTGGGTCAACCTGCCAGAGCGCGATGCCGTTAGAGTTCTGACCGCTCAGGAAGATACGGCCGTCGGCAGCGATGCGCACTTTTCGAGGGTCGTAAGAAGTTTTTCCATTAGGGAATGTAGTCTGGAAAGTCTGACCGCCCTTGAACGCATATTTGCCTTCAGCGTTCTTGATAGGGTTCATAGTCGGGTCGAAAGCATACAGACCGTTGTTTTCGCCAGAAGAGTGGTAGCCGGTAGGTTTCGCCGCCATAGCCTCGGCAACAAGGATTCGTCCGAAGTTAGGGCTGTCGGTGTTGTTGTCTACGTCCACGCTTGACGGGTGGTAGAAGCTGTATTTCTTAGTGTTTACAGTAGGCTCGGCAACAGTGGCGCTTGTAACGGCAACCTTGAATTGCACCAATGCGTCTTTAGGAACGTCGGCACCCGGAACTTCAACAGAGTTGAGGTTTTTGAGGGTTGTCATTTCGTAGTCACCGTAAGTAGCTACAGTAGTACCTTCGTATTCCTTTGTCATTTCGCCGTCGACAAACATCTGAACCTTTACAGATTCAGCAGGAGCGTTCAAGCGATAAGAAACAGTGTAGTTTTCAGCAGCAGGTTCCACCTTGATGTCGTAAGCGTAAGCGTTGCGGGCCTCAAGAGCAGGAAGCGGCTTAGGAATAGAGAATGTGTACTTTGCAGCTATCTGACCAGGAACGTATTGGTAGATTGCAGCAGTGTATTCGTCTACCTTTTCTACAGAAATCGCGTTCTGGTTAGGAGCGGCGGCAGATTTTGAGAATTCGTTTTCGTGAGTTGCAACCACCTCGTTTGTTGTGCGGTTCACAACCTGGAAGCCGTCAACGTAGTTTGTTCCGCAAGGCTCGAATGTGAACAAAGTTCCGTCGAGAGTGACAGCGTCACCACCAGCGGTAAGGTTTGCCGTTCCGACCTTTGTCAAGCCGTCAAAGAAAGCTTGCGCGCGTGCCGGACGCACAAAAATGTTGTCGGTTTCAGGATTGTTGTCGGCAGGTTGAACATGTCCGTCGGAAGCGCAAGCGATGCCAGCAGCGATAGCTTTTGACTTTTCAGCGACCTGAACACCCTTTGCAACAAAGATTTTTGCAATTTTTCCTGATTTGGCAGGAGTGATGTAGAAAGCACCGCCTGTTTCCGACATAACATTGCCGACAGCGCGACCCAAGAAGTCCATACGGCCGGCTGTCACGCCTTCAGGAAGAGTGACTGTCAAATCAATCATCTCCGTTGTTCCAGCAGGGAGAATCTTGAACGTTGTTGAAGAAGCGGCGTTAGGAAAACCATCGTTTACGATGAAGTTTCCAGCTCCATCGACAGTGATTGCTGTACCTGCAGCGCTCGTTGCTACAGTGGTTTGCCCCTCGGCATTAATAGCGATGATTTGAGGCACGCTTTTGTCGTTGGTGTAGACTTTTCCGTCGAAACCAATGCCCCAACGGGCATTGCCGGCTGTAGGCAGACCCTCGGTCACCTTCCAGTCCTGCGTCAAAGTCTGTGCATTCATAGCCATGGCTGTCGATGCAATGGTCAAGCCAGCCAACAGAATGTGTTTAAAAGACTTTCTCATAAAAAAGATTTTAAGTTAATAAATGATGTGTATTCTGTATTTTTCTTTGTTCTTTTTCGGTTAGGTTATTACTAAACTGCGTAAAGATATGAAATTTCTTTGAGAAACAAGCATCGGGAACAAGTTTTTAACTTATTTAACCCACAGAATGAGCGGCAACTGCCGCGGTAACGGAACAGGCATCCCAGACGAACGTCAAAAAAGTGCGTTGAGGATGCTAAAAAAACGTATAATTTGCTTGGTAGTGTTAAATATCGCTAATTATAAGACAGTTTTTGAGCCGTTGAAACCAAATGTTTGTGCATTTGTCTATTAATAAGTATATTTGCAGACGGAAATGGAGGGGGCGGAAGTCTTCTCCATTGTTTTATTAATACATCAACAATTGAAGAATGATTGACAAAAGCGCGCTGACAGCAGTCTTGGAGCGAGGAATGGAAGGCACCGACCTTTTTCTCGTCGACGTCAGAATCAGCAAGGACAACAATATCGTGGTGGAAATCGACAGCGACACAAGAGTGGACATAGATGAGTGTATCCGCCTTAACCGGCTTGTTGAGAGCGAGTTTGACCGCGACGAGGAAGATTATGAACTTGAAATCGGCTCAGCCGGACTGACATCGCCACTGCGCGTAGAGCGCCAGTATCACAAGAACGAAGGCAACGAGGTTGAAGTGCTTACCGCCGACGGTCGCAAGCTCAAAGGCATCCTCAAGAGTGCCGACGCCGACGGCTTCGTGCTTACGGTGGTCAAGAAAGTGAAACCCGAAGGCGCCAAGCGTCCGGTGGAGCAGGAGGAAGACCTCCGCTTCGGTTATAACGAAATAAAATATACAAAATACGTAATCCAGTTTTAAGACATTATGGCAAAGAAAGAGGAAACCATAAGCATGGTAGACAGCTTTTCGGAGTTTAAAGAGCTGAAGAATATCGACAAGACCACAATGATCAGCGTGTTGGAGGAATCGTTCCGCAACGTGCTGGCAAAGATGTTTGGATCGGACGAGAATTTCGTCGTAATCATGAACCCAGACAAGGGCGACTGCGAGATTTATCAAAACCTCACAGTAGTGGCCGACGGCGCTGTAGAGAATCCGAGCATGCAGATCGGTCTTACCGCCGCCCGCGAGATTGACCCGGAATGCGAGATCGGCGAGGACGTTACGAAAGAAATCGTGTTTGAGAAATTCGGCCGCCGCGCCATCCTGACACTCCGTCAGACGCTCGCATCCAAGATACTCGATCTTCAGAAAGACGCCATCTATACCAAGTTCAAGGCAATGGAAGGCGAGATTGTAGTAGGCGAGGTCTACCAAATCTGGAAACGCGAAGTGCTTGTTCTTGACGAGGAACACAACGAGCTCATCCTCCCGAAGGAAGAGCAGATTCCGAGCGACCGTTACCGCAAGGGCGAAACCATCCGCGCCGTCATCAAGGAAGTGCAGAACGCCAACAACAACCCGAAGGTGATAATTTCGCGCACAAGCCCTGAATTCCTCCGCCGTCTGTTTGAAATTGAGGTGCCGGAGATTCACGACGGACTCATCCTGCTTAAAGGCATCGCCCGCATCCCTGGCGAGCGCGCCAAGATAGCCGTAGAGTCGTATGACGACCGCATCGACCCGGTCGGCGCATGCGTCGGTGTGAAAGGCTCTCGTATCCACGGCATTGTGCGCGAGTTGCGCAACGAGAACATCGACGTGATCAACTACACAACGAATCCCGAACTCTACATCCGCCGCGCCCTCAGCCCCGCCAAGGTGTCGTCAATCCGCATCAACGAGGAAGAGAAGTGCGCCGAGGTGATGCTGCTTCCGGAAGAGGTGTCGCTTGCCATCGGAAAAGGCGGTTTGAACATCAAGCTTGCCACAATGCTGACCGGCTACCAGATCGACGTTTACCGCTTCACAGAGGACAGCGACGACATTTATCTTGATGAATTCAGCGACGAAATCGACAGCTGGGTTATCGACGCCCTCAAAGGCATCGGCTGCACCACGGCAAAAGCCGTCCTCAACATGCCACGCGAGCAGATAATCGACAAAGCCGACCTTGAGGAAAGCACCGTCGACCAAGTGCTCGATATATTGAAAGCAGAATTTGAGGATTAACAACAGGAAACTTAACAAGCAATATGCCAATAAAGATAAGCAAAGTAGCAAACGATTTGAATGTGGGGATTCCTACGCTGGTGGAATTTCTGCAGAAACACAATCAGGAGGTCGGCGATCCCGGCAACCTGAACCTTCGCATCTCCGACGAGCAGCACGAAATGCTGGTGCGCGCGTTTAAAAACGACAAAGACTTGAAGTCGAAGTCGGAGCGCTATGCCTCGGAGCGTCAGAAGGACAAAGTGAAAAACAAGGCATCGCAAGAGCCTAAAAAGCCGGAGCAGATAAAGACTGTTGTGGAAACCGTGCAGAAGCCGAAGATTCTCGGCAAAATCGAACTCGACAAGCACAACAACCCTGTCGTTGAAGAGAAGAAGCCAGAGCCCAAGCCAGCACCTGCGCCCGCACCCGCACCGAAACCTGCGCCGAAGCCGGAACCTAAACCAGAGGTAAAGAAAGAGGTAAAGGAAGAGGTCAAGAAGGCGGAGGTGAAAGAGGAGGCAAAGCCAGCTCCGCAGCCGGCGCCACAGCCACAGAGCGCGCCGAAAGCCGCAGTGTCTGAGGTTTCGGAATCCAACGAAATCAAGACTGTCGTGGCAACAATCGCCGCTCCTAAGATTCTCGGCAAAATCGACCTTGACGCCATCAACCAGTCGACCCGTCCGAAGAAGAAGTCGAAGGAGGAAAAGCGTAAAGAGCGCATCGCCAAGGAAAAACAAGCCAACGGAGGCGCAAACGCCGACAGCGAGAAGCGCAAGCGCAAACGCATCGGCAAGGAGAAAGTCGATATTGAGCATCCAGGCGGACAGCAAGCCGGCGGACAGAAGCAAGGTGGAGGCAACAACGACAGCCGCCGCAACAAGAACAAGAACGCCGACCGTCCGAACAGCAAGGCCAAGCGCCACATAAAGGCAGAGGTCAGCGAAGAAGACGTGCAGAAGCAGGTTAAGGAAACACTTGCGCGCCTCACCAACAAGCCTCAGAAGAAGAGTGCTAAATGGAGAAAAGAGAAGCGCGAGGCTTTTGAAGAGCGCGAGCGCGAGGAAGCCGCATTGGAGGCAAAGGAAAGCAAGACGCTGCGCATCACAGAATTCGTGACAGCCAACGACTTGGCACTGATGATGGATGTGCCGGTCAACAAGGTTATCGCCACATGTATGAATATCGGCGTGATGGTTTCCATCAACCAGCGACTCGATGCTGAGACCATCAACCTTGTAGCAGAAGAATTCGGTTTCAAAACAGAATATATCAGTGCGGAAGTGTCGGAGGCAATCAACGAGGAGGCCGACTCCGAGGAAGATTTGCTGCCGCGTCCGCCGATTGTGACCGTGATGGGACACGTAGACCACGGTAAGACATCGCTGCTCGATTACATCCGCAACGCCAACGTTATCGCCGGCGAGGCTGGTGGCATCACGCAGCATATCGGAGCCTACAACGTGAAGCTTGAGGACGGCCGCCGCATCACGTTCCTCGACACCCCGGGCCACGAGGCATTTACGGCAATGCGTGCCCGCGGAGCCAAGGTGACGGATATCGCCATCATCATCGTTGCCGCCGACGACAACGTGATGCCGCAGACCATTGAGGCAATCAACCACGCCTCGGCAGCCGGTGTGCCAATCGTGTTTGCAATCAACAAGATAGACAAGCCTGCCGCCAACCCGGACAAAATCAAGGAGGAGCTCGCCAATATGAACTACCTCGTGGAAGACTGGGGTGGAAAATATCAGTCGCAGGAAATCTCAGCCAAGAAGGGTATCGGCGTTAAAGAACTGCTCGACAAGGTGCTTCTTGAGGCAGAGATGCTCGACCTTAAAGCCAACCCCAACCGCAAGGCAACAGGCTCGATTATCGAGTCGTCGCTCGACAAGGGTCGCGGCTATGTGGCAACCGTGCTTGTGAGCAACGGAACGCTGCGTGTGGGCGACATCATGGTGGCAGGAACAAGCTATGGCAAGATCCGCGCCATGTTCAACGAGCGCAACCAGCGCATCACGGAGGCAGGCCCTGCGGCACCGGCATTGGTGCTCGGTCTGAACGGTGCGCCGACCGCCGGCGACACTTTCAACATTCTGGACACCGACCGTGAGGCACGCGAGATAGCCACGCGCCGCGAGCAGTTGCAGCGCGAGGTCAAGGAGCGCACCCGTCGTATGCCTGGCCTCGACGATATTGCCCGCCGCCGTGCGTTGGGCGAGTTCCACGAGTTGAACCTTATCGTCAAAGGTGACGTTGACGGCTCAATCGAGGCGTTGAGCGACTCGCTTATCAAGCTGTCGACACCGGAGGTTCAGGTCAACGTAATCCACAAGGCCGTGGGTGCGATTTCGGAGAGCGACGTTACGCTTGCCGCCGCATCCGACGCCGTTATTATCGGCTTCCAGGTGCGTCCGTCGGTAGCCGCCCGCCGTCTGGCAGAAAACGATGGCGTCGACATCCGTCTCTACTCAATCATCTACGATGCAATCGAGGAGGTTAAAGACGCAATGGCAGGAATGCTCTCGCCGGAGCTCAAAGAAGAGGTTACCGGTACGGCAGAAGTGCTTCAAACCTACAAGATATCGAAGGTCGGCACGATTGCAGGCTGTATGGTGCGCGAGGGCAAGGTGAAACGCACGAGCAAAGTGCGCCTTATCCGCGACGGCATTGTCATCTACACGGGCGAGCTCGGCTCTCTGAAGCGTTTCAAGGACGATGTCAAGGAAGTGTCGTCGGGCTACGACTGCGGTCTTAACATCGCCAACTACAACGACGTGAAGGAAGGCGACATGATTGAAGCCTACGAAGAAGTAGAGGTTTCAAAAACGCTGTAAACGCAGGCAATGCGGACAGTGAGTGTCAACATCGGAACTAATCTCGGCGACCGCGAGGCAAACTTGCGCCGCGCCGTTGACGAGATAGCCCGCAGCGTTGGCAGCACCCCGCGAGTCTCAAGCATATACGAATCTGAAGCATGGGGTTATCAGTCTGATAACCCCTTTTTCAATATCGCTGTCGAGTTTGAGAGCGACTTGCCCGTCGGGCGTCTGCTCGACATCTTCCAGCGCATCGAGCGCGAGGCGGGAAGCTCCAGCCACCGCAATGCCGACGGCAGTTATGCCGACCGTCAGCTTGACATCGACATCGTGTATGCCGGCGATGAGGTTGTCGACACCGCCACTGTCGTCCTGCCTCATCCACGGATGGACAAACGCGAGTTTGTGCTGGTACCGCTCTGCGAGTTGTCGCCCGGGTGGCGGCATCCCGTCAGCCTGCTGACGGCTGCAGAAATGCTTGCCCGTCTGCGCGCAACCGACAAAACAGACAGAAAATAGGACATTAAGAATGAACATTTCAATTTCCGGCAATGTTGGAAAGACAGATAAAAATGCGTAACTTGCGCACACAAAACGAAAGAAGCGAATGAAGATAGGAACAATTGACTTGGGAGAGCGCCCGGTGCTGCTGGCACCGATGGAAGACGTGACTGATCCGTCGTTCCGTCTCATCTGCAAAGAGCAGGGAGCCGATATGGTCTACACGGAATTTGTGTCGGCCGACGCTCTTGTGCGCAACATCAACAGCACCACCCGCAAACTCCACACCAACGCCGCCGAGCGGCCTGTGGCGATACAAATCTACGGCAAGGAGGTGGAACCGATGGTGGAGGCTGCAAAAATCGCCGAGGCAGCCGGTCCCGACGTCATCGACATCAATTTCGGATGTCCGGTGAAGAAGGTGGCGTCGAAAGGCGCGGGGGCAGGAATGCTCCGCGACGTGCCCAAGCTGCTGCAAATCACGCGTTCGGTGGTCGATGCGGTGAAGTTGCCCGTGACGGTCAAGACCCGTCTGGGTTGGGACTGCGAAAACAAAATCATCACCACGCTCGCCGAGCAGCTGCAGGACTGCGGCATCCGTGCGCTTACAATCCACGGCCGCACCCGCAGCCAGATGTATACCGGCGACGCCGACTGGACACTTATAGGCGAGGTGAAGCGCAATCCCCGCATCACGATACCGATTGTCGGCAACGGCGACATCACGACGCCAGAGGGCTTGAAAACGGCCTTTGACCGCTATGGAGTGGATGCCGTGATGGTTGGCCGCGCCTCGATAGGCGCTCCGTGGATTTTCCGCGAAATGAAGCACTATCTGCTTCACGGCACCGCGATAGAGATACCGGCGTCGGAGAAGATGGCGCTGCTCCGCCGCCAGATTGCGGAGAGCATCGAAGGCATCGATGAGTTGAGAGGCATTCTCCACATCCGCCGTCATCTTGCCGCGTCGCCGCTCTTCAAGGGTATCCCCAATTTCAGGGAAACGCGCATCGCAATGCTTCAGGCAAAGACGTGGGCAGAGCTCGACGACGTGCTGCAACGCATAGAAACTGATTATTTACATATTTAGAAACAAGCGACGTTATGAAGAAATTCTTTTTGGCTATCATCACCCTCTGCTGCGCGGCAGCGGTAAATGCCACTCCACACACCATCAATGTGGGCGAATTCAACGAACTGGTGGTTAACGACGGCATCAACGTGGTCTATTCCAACAATGCCGACTCAGTGGGCATCGTGGCGTTTGACATTGAGAAGGAATACACATCCTACATTATGGCAGAGCGTTCGAAGGGCAGACTGAAAATACAGCTCGACCCTGCAGCAATCACTGTCAAGACACTGCCTACGGTCTATGTCTATTCGTCGTATCTGTACAAGGCAGAGAATACAAAGGACAGCACTCTGACGCTGCGCAAAGTGGCTCCGGGGGCTAAAATCGACATACAGCTTCAAGGCAACGGCACAATCATCGCCAATGGTCTCGACGCTATCAACATCAACCTTAAACTGCTCACAGGAAAGGGCAAAATCATAACATCGGGCAAATGTGAGAACTTGTCGATAAAGAATGTGGGCACCGGCGAGATTCAAGCCGACGAGGTGGCGGCGAAACACGTGAAATGCACGCTGATGGGCACCGGTGCAATAGGTTGCGCCCCTAAAGAAACGCTCTCCGTGAAGGGCGTAGGCTCAGGAAAGGTGTACTATATCGGAAAACCTGTCATCACCAAGAGCAAGCTGTCGAATGTGAAAATCGTGCAGCTCGAAGGCGGCGTCGAGACAGAAGTCACCGATGTGATTGAAGACAATGAGCCGGAAACAGAGGCTGCCGAAGGCTCGGAAACCACCGACAACGGCACCGGTTTGCTCGACTTGATGGAAGTGCCGGAGCCGGCGGTCGTAAACCGAGAATAGGCGCGTGGAAGAAACCGAACTTAAACTGAAAACGGCGCGCACGCTTAAGTGGAACACCATCGACAAATTCGCGTCGCAGGTGTTCTACGGCGTCACGGGCGTCGTGCTTGCCAACCTGCTCTCGAAGGAAGACTTCGGGCTGGTCGGCGCTATGCTTGTGTTTCAGGCGTTCGCATCACTGTTTGTCGACAGCGGATTCTGCGCGGCGCTGATACAGAAAAAATCGCCTACTGAAACCGACTATTGTACGGTTTTTTATTTCAACCTCGGCATCAGCATTGCCATCTACGCCATCCTGTGGGCGTGTGCTCCGTTGATTGCCGACACCTTCGGCGACCAGCGTCTGATAAGCCTGTCGAGGGTGATGTTCCTGTCGTTTATCATCAACGCCACCGCCCTTGTGCAGACCAACCGCATGATGAAGCAGATGACGATGGCGCGCGTGGCGATAGCCAACTCGCTGGGACTTGTCGTGTCGGGAGCCGTGGGCATCTGGCTTGCCGTGGAAGGCTACGGCGCATGGGCAATCGTGTGGCAGACCATTGTGCTCGCCACCGTCAAATCGGTCTTTCTGTGGACTACAACAGGCTGGCTTCCGCGCACGGGGTTCAGCATGGCGTCGCTGCGGTCGGTGTTTTCCGTTGGCAGCGGAGTGATGGTGTGCTCATTTCTCAACACATTGTCGCTCAACGCCTACTCGTTTATCATCGGTGCTTACTACAACCTTGCCAAACTCGGATGCTACACGCAAGCCGACAAATGGAGCAAGATGGGCATACAGTCGATAGCGCAGATACTGACGGCGTCGTTCCTGCCGGTGCTCAGCGGTTTTCAGGACGACAGAGAACGGTTGCTGCGCGCCATGCGCAAGATGAACCGCTTCACCGCCTATCTTGTCTTTCCTCTGCTTCTGTTGCTCACGACGTGTGCCGAACCGATATTCCACATCCTTTTTGGCACGAAGTGGGACGAAGCCATAATCCTGTTTCAGATACTCGCCGTGCGCGGCATCTTCATAGTGCTTGCCACCAACATCAACAACTACATCCTCGGACTCGGGCGTTCGCGCTCGCTTGTGGTCTACGAATCGGTCAAAGACGCATTGATGATAGCCGCCATCGTGGTGACAATTCCGATGGGCATAACGGCGATGATTTGGGGACAGCTCGTGGCGTCGGCGCTGTTCTTTGTCTATGCCGTGATTGTGGCAGGTCGCATCGTAGGCTATCCGACGCGCAACGTGGTGGGCGACATCCTTCCGTATGCCGTCATTTCGGGCGCTGTGGCTGCGGTTCAGTGCCTTGTGCTTGTAGGCATTGCTAATCCGTGGCTCAACATCCTTGCGCAGACATCTGTGTGCTTCGCGCTCTATTATGTGGCAAACCGCTTCCTGAACTCAACAATTCAGCGCGAAGTGCTGGGCTATGCCCTTGGACGTTTCCGCAAAAAGAAGGAAGGTCGTAAGGGGTAGAAATTGGAAATTTTGTGATTTTTCACGTGTGACTCCTTGGAATTTTGTGATAAAATAGGCCACAAGGGCTGGAATTTTGTGATTTTTCGCATATATTTGCTTGGAATTTTGTGATTTAACGCTATCTTTGCAAAAGAAAAATGTGTTGATTATGAGATTAATGCGGAGAAAAATAGACGACTTTCTCAAAGAATGGAAGGAAAACGAGGATCGATTGCCTCTTATCGTCAAAGGAGCGCGGCAGATTGGCAAGACGGCATCCATCATGCAATTTGCAAATGACAACTATAGGAATGTGGTTGCCATCAATTTTGTTTTACAGCAGAAATTCAAGTCGATATTTGATGACGGCTATGATGTGGACAGTGTTGTGCGCAACATCACGCTTATCAACCCCAATATAGAATTAGAACCGGGCAACACGATTTTCTTTTTCGATGAGATGCAGGACTGCCCTGTTTGCGCCACAAGTCTTAAGGCATTCAAAATAGATGGTAGGTATGACGTGGTCTGCTCCGGCTCGCTTATGGGCATTAATTATCAGGAAATAGAGTCGAACAGTGTGGGCTACAAAGAGGATTATACAATGCATTCCATGGATTTTGAGGAGTTTCTGTGGGCAAAAGGTTATGATTCCGCGTTTGTAGAGCGACTGTTCGAAAAGATGGTGTCAGTCACACCGTTGTCGAGCTTGGAGATGGATGTGTTGGGAGGGTTGTTTCGCGACTATATGATTGTCGGCGGAATGCCGGCGGTGGTCAGTTTGTTTGTAAAGAAGGGCAATTTCAGCGGCACGCTCAAGATGCAACGGCAACTTCTTCTCGACTATGAGGAGGACATAACGAAGTATGCGCAAGGTCTTGACAAGGGTAAGATAAAGAATGTCTACAACCACATTTCTGTGTTCTTGGGGCAAGACAATAAGAAATTTCAGATCAGCAAGATTGCCCATGGTGCCAGAAGCCGGGAATATGTCGGCACGGTGGAATGGCTTAGTGATGCCGGAATAGTCAATGTGTGCCATTGTCTTGCGCATATCTCCCTGCCGCTTAAGGGCAACTACGATCCGAAATCATATAAGCTCTATTACAAGGATACGGGTTTGCTTGTTGCCTCGCTCGACGAGGAGTCGCAGGTGGATATGCGGGTGAATAAGAATTATGGCACTTACAAGGGTGCTGTTTATGAAAACGTTGTAGGTGATATGTTGGCGAAGCAAGGCTATGATTTGTATTTCTATCGTAATGAAAAATCAACGTTAGAGATGGACTTCTTCATACGCGACATTCAAACATTGATACCCATAGAGGTGAAGGCATCGGACAATGCAACCAAATCGTTGTCAAAGTTGACGGCTAATGACGGCAAATATCCGGATATCCGTTACGGCATTAAATTATGCAATAAGAATATTGGATTTAATGGCAGGTTCTATACTTTCCCATATTTTCTTGCGTTTCTGCTCAAGCGGTTTGTAAGTGAAAAATAGGGGAGGGGTGAGTCTCTTTATCAGTAATATAAGCAAAAACAACACAGCGGCACCGGATGGCGTCGCTGTGTCATTTTTGTCTGTATGGGGAAAACGCTTACAAACGGCGTTTTTCAGGCGGATAGTCGATTGAATAGTGCAATCCGCGCGACTCGTGGCGTTCCTTTGCCTGTCGCATAATCAGGTAGCCCACGTTGATGAGGTTGCGCAGCTCGCAGATTTCACGCGACGCCTTGCTCTGCTTGAACAGACGCTCGGTCTCCTCGTATAGGATGTCGAGGCGGTTCCATGCACGGTCGAGTCGCAGGTTGGAGCGCACGATGCCCACGTAGGTGCTCATGATTTGGTTCACCTCCTTGAGACTCTGAGTGATCAGCACCATCTCCTCGTTGTGCTGCGTGCCCTCGTCGTTCCATTCCGGCACGTCTTCGCGCAGCGAGTAGTGGGCAATGTTTGCCATCGAATGCTTTGCCGCCGCGTCGGCATAGACCACGGCTTCAATCAGAGAGTTGGAAGCCAGTCGGTTGCCTCCGTGCAGGCCTGTGCATGAGCATTCACCCACGGCATACAGGCGTTGGATTGAAGAGCATCCGTTGAGGTCCACCTTGATGCCACCGCACAGGTAGTGTGCAGCCGGCGCCACAGGGATATAGTCTTTCGTAATGTCGATGCCGAGGCTCAGACACTTGGCGTAAATGTTTGGGAAGTGGTGTTTCGTTTCTTCCGGGTCTTTGTGGGTCACGTCGAGCCACACATGGTCGTCGCCTCGCATCTTCATCTCGTTGTCGATGGCTCGCGCCACGATGTCGCGTGGAGCGAGCGACAGGCGCGGGTCGTATTTCTGCATAAATTCCTTGCCGTCCATTGTGCGCAGCACGGCGCCGTAGCCACGCATAGCCTCAGTGATGAGGAACGAAGGGCGGTCGCCCGGATGGTATAGTGCAGTTGGGTGGAACTGAATGAATTCCATATCTTTTACGGTACCTTTTGCGCGGTACACCATTGCGATGCCGTCGCCGGTTGCCACCATCGGGTTTGTTGTCGTGGTGTAGACCTGACCGATGCCGCCGGTTGCCATCACTGTCACTTTCGACAGGAAAGTCTCCACTTTTCCGGTTTCGGGGTTGAGGATATATGCTCCATAGCAAGTGATGTCGGGAGTGCGTCGCGTCACGATTTTACCCAAATGATGCTGGGTTATGATTTCAACGGCGAAGAAATTCTCAAACACGTCGATGTTCGGATGATTCTTGAGGGCGCGCACGAGACTCTGCTGGATTTCGGCGCCGGTGTTGTCGGCGTGGTGCAGGATGCGGAACTCCGAGTGTCCGCCCTCGCGGTGCAGGTCGAACTCACCGTCTTCCTTGCGGTCGAAATCAACGCCCCACTTGAGCAGTTGGTTGATTTGTTCGGGAGCGCCTTTCACCACCTTCTCCACGGCAGCGCGGTCACTGAGCCAGTCGCCGGCAATCATAGTGTCTTCTATGTGCTTGTCGAAGTTGTCGACTTTGAGATTTGTCACTGAAGCCACACCGCCTTGTGCATAAAAAGTGTTGGCCTCTTCTATGTCCGATTTGCAGATTAGCGCCACACGGCCTGTCTCTGCCACTTTCAGCGCGAAACTCATTCCCGCTATTCCGGACCCGATTACGAGATAGTCATATTTACGAACCATGACAAAATGATTTTTTATCAGCGCAAAAGTACGCAAAAACCGACTATACTACAAAAAAATTTCAGAGCTTTTGTCGCTATTTTATCGGCAGCTCGATGCGGAACGTGGTTCCGGCGCCGATTTCCGACCACTTGACGAAGATGCGTCCGCCGTGATATTCCTCAATTATACGCTTCGCCAGCGTCAGACCGAGTCCCCATCCGCGCTTCTTGGTGGTGAATCCGGGGCTGAACACCGTCTTGAAGTTTTTTCGGGCAATGCCTTTTCCGGTGTCGGTCACTTCGATGAATGCCGTGCGGTGGTCGTAGCCGGCGGTCACGTTGAGACTTCCCTTGCCCTGCATGGCGTCGACAGCGTTTTTGCACAGGTTTTCAATCACCCATGCGAACAGCGGACGGCAGAGCATCACGTTGCGGTCGTCGTCGGGGAGGTTGACCGACAGTGCCACACTCGTGGAGATGCGTGCACGCATATAGTCAAGTCCCTGCCTTACCGACTCGCATACGGGCTCCAGCTTCATTTCCGGCTTGGAGCCGATTTTCGAGAATCGGTCGGCAATCATCGACAGCCGGTTCACGTCTTTGTCCATATCCTCGACAATCTCTTTGTCAACGCCCGACGCCTCGAGCATCTGCACCCATGCCATTAGCGATGAAATCGGCGTGCCGAGCTGGTGGGCGGTTTCTTTCGACAGTCCGACCCACACTTTGTTCTGCTCAGCCTTTTTTGTCGACATCACGGCGAGGTATACGATAATCACGAAGATTATCATCACGGCAATCTGGATGCGCGGCAGGTAGGACATGCTTGTGAGCAGCGTGGAGTCCTCATAGTAGATGTGTTGCGTTGTGGCGCCGTCGATTTTGATTGGGATATGGTTGTTTGTTTTTTTCAGAGCCTTGAGCCGTTTGGCGAGAAACGCGCGGTTGGCGTCTGACAGCAGGTCGGGCGTCAGCGAGTCGACGGGTTCGGGCATCTTGAAGTTGCGCGACATCAGGATGTTGTCGTTGTCGTCGACAAGCAGCACCGGGATGTTGTTGTTGTTTTTTATGATGCTCAGATAGAAGTCGATGTCGGACGACTGAGCCGATGTCAGCGCCTTTGTGGCGTTGGCCCAAATCTCCATACGCTCGCGTTCCTGGTCGGCAAGGTCGTCGACCAAGTTGTTGGAAATGTGGAGGAAGAAAGCCACAAGCACCAGCGACACCGCCAGAAACACAGTCTTCCAGATCCGTCTGTTGTCATAGATGTTAGCCATACTGTCTGCAAACTTAGTGCATTTGTCGCTCAAAAACAAATTGTGACAGGGTTGTTATTGGATAATCGCGTCAGAAAGCGTAACTTTACGCTGAACTTTAAAACGCGAATCGACTATGAACGACAAGATACAGATTTTCTGTGAGAACACAGGCAAATATATGGATGTCAAAGGCGGAGAGACGCTGCTCGACGTGTACAACCGCATAAAGGATGAAATCAGCGTGAAGCCTATTTGCGCCCACGTCAACCACAAGACCGAGGGTCTCAACTATCCGCTTTTTATGCCGAAGATGGTGAACTTCATCGATGAGGGCAATCCGTCGGGACAGCGCATGTATGTGCGTTCGCTCTGCATGGTGCTCGCCAAGGCTGTCCACGACCTGTATCCTGCCGCCAGTCTGTGCATAGAGCATTCCATCGCCGGCGGATACTATGCCACTATCGACCGGCAGACTGCCGACGCCGCTACTGTCGCTGCCGTGAAGCGTCGCATGGAGGAAATCATTGCCGCCGACATTCCGTTTGTCAGAAGCACTAAGCTTACGACCGATGTCATCAAGCTGTTTCGCAACGCCGGAATGACCGACAAGGTGACGCTGCTTGAAACTGCCGCCGACCTTTACACCACATATTACAGCCTTGAAGGGTTTGTAGACAGTTACTATGGCGACCTTGTGCCGTCGACATCCTATGTCGGGGTGTTCGACCTTGTGCCCTACGAGAGCGGACTGCTCCTGCTGCCGCCCGACTTTGACGGCGACCGCACGAAGCCTGCGGGGATTAATCCGCAGCCAAAACTGTTCAAGGCATTTACCGACTATATAAAGCTCAACAAGACGGTGGGAGTGGGCAGCGTGGGCATGCTCAACAAAGCCGTCGCCGACAAGAGCAACGTGGGCATGCTGATTGCCGTGGCAGAGACCATCCACGACAAGAAAATCGGTGCCATAGCCGACCAAATCACCGAACGCTTCCGACAGGGAGGCGCGCGCGTGGTGCTGGTGGCGGGACCGTCGTCGTCGGGCAAAACGACCACAACCAAACGCCTGTCCATCCATCTGCTTGCCAATCTGGTGCGTCCGCAGATGATTTCACTCGACAATTATTTCGTAGACCGTGAGCACACGCCGCGCGACGAGAACGGCGACTATGACTATGAGTCGCTCTACGCTCTCGACATCGAACAGTTCAACAAAGACCTGACCGACCTTATCGCCGGAAAGGAGGTGGCGATGCCGTCGTATGACTTCACCACAGGCAAACGCACATACAAAGGCAACAAGCTCCGTCTCGACGACAACTCGATACTGCTGATGGAAGGCATCCACGGACTTAATCCAGAGCTGACGGCAAGCATCCCCGACGAGATGAAGTACAAGGTGTATGTGTCTGCGCTCACAACGCTCAGCATCGACAACCACAACTGGGTGCCGACAACCGACAACCGACTGCTGCGCCGCATTGTGCGCGACTTCAAGTATCGCGGCACGTCGGCGCTCGACACCATCCGCCGTTGGCCGAGCGTGCGCCGTGGCGAAGGAAAATGGATATTCCCGTATCAGGAGAACGCCGACGCAATGTTTAACTCATCGCTGATATTCGAACTTGGCGTCATGAAGGACTTTGCCGAGCCGATATTGAAGCAGGTGCCGCACAACGTGCCGGAATATGCCGAGGCATACCGTCTGCTCAGTTTCCTCAGCTACTTCAACGCCATCCCCAACCGTCAAATCCCAGCCACAAGCCTTTTGCGCGAGTTCCTTGGCGGCAGCAGCTTCAAATATTAGAAAACGCAAAAGAGAGTGTTTCTAAACACTCTCTTTTGCGTGGTGCCACCAGGAATCGTAATTCATTTCCAAGTGGTTGAATATCATTCTTTTCTAAAAGCTACTCAACCGTAATCTCCTCCGATTGCTCCACCAATGACTTGCTGCGTTCTGCGCAAGGTTGCGTGAAGGTTCCCAAATGCAACGGTGGTGAATTACTTTAAATTATGGTCTTTCAGTTTCTTGATTTCCTTATCAAAATCGCTTTCAAGCAGTTCCATTTCGCGTTTGCGATAGATAGCGAACTCTTTTTCAGCTTTCTCAATCGCTTGTTTGTGCGAGATGTTTCCCTTGCCAATTAAAACCTTTCGCTTGTGTGCTATAATTTGGTTGTCCAGTGCTTCTATCCAATCCTTCATTGTCATAGGATTCATTTCCAACGCTTGAAACTCGGCAAAGTCCAAGAAACCGGAAACAAGCAGATTTAGACGTTGAAGTTCAATCTCAGTCAAATAGTTCTTGGCAATCTTTACATCATCCTTAGTCACATAGTTTCCCTTGAAGTTCGTCATACCCACAAATGGCTTTTCATTATCCACACGATTGTAGATAACCTCCGCTGCCGTGTTCTCATGGACGGCGTAGTGCAGCTTGTTCTGTACGGTTGCAAAGAACATCTTTGTCATCTTGTCACGTGGGTCATAATCTGTGGCTGTGGCATAGATGTCCGTCACCTGTTGATAGAAGTTACGCTCGCTACTACGAATATCTCTGATACGCTGCAGCAACTCACGGAAATACCGATTACCTCCTTGCTTCAACCGCTCATCATCCATCGCAAATCCCTTTTGGATATACTCATGAAGTCTCTGTGTCGCCCAACGGCGAAAACGAGTTGCCACTTGCGACTGCACACGATAACCCAAAGCGATAACCATATCAAGATTATAGTGCAAAACACTGCGCTGCACTTGGCGTTTACCTTCTTGCCGAACTGTCAAGAAATCCTTTACAGTTCGATTTGCGTCTAACTCACCATCATTTAAGATGTTGTCTATGTGCTGACTGATATTCTGCTTCGTTGTACTGTATATTTCTGCCAACTGATTTTGTGTCAGCCATAAATCTTCATCGGCAAAACGCACAGACACACGAGTTATCTCATCATCGTCCTGATAGAGTATTATTTTGTTTTCTTCGTTCATACTTTATCTTTCCTCTTTAAAGAACAATTGATAATAATACATTCCACGCACTTCATCATATCCTCTTACAACATACTGCTCTCCTCCGTGAATGTTTATGTCAAAATTCTTATCAAGTTTAATAGTTGTCATTGTTCCCGTGGCTCTGCGTTTGATAGCTGACGGAGCTGTTTCAAACGTGTCGTCAATCTCTATATCACGCTCTTTTTGATAGATTTCTTTGTAATGCTTAAAGTCGGAAACCAATTTGGGAGTTTCAAAAACTTGTTCCGCAAAATCATCAAAGTTAACAGATTCTTCTTTCAAAGCTTTTACACTTCTGTTCATGAATGTAGCCTTTCCTATTTTGCCATTCACATTTGGCATTTGAGAGACAAAACTCTTGCATAGAGATAACATATTTTGAGTTTGATTGAAGCTATCTTTTCGTGAGCGAACATGTAAGAAATCGTCTGTCCAATATTTAGCTTCAGAGCCTTTGTTGGTATTATCAACAATTGCAACAACGTAACCATTTTCTTTTTCTATATTGAAAATCAAACATCCCTTATCAAGTTTATTAATATTAATGCCTGTATCACTTTCTATTTCAAAGTCATCCTCTTTTGAACATATCTTCAAAAATGTTTCTTTGTTCTCTGACTTGAAAATTCCAATTGCATCTACATATTGGTGATCTATAATGCAGTTTCTAAAATAAACAACATAAAATTCTCCCATTTTAATTTTGGGATGTGTACTATTTTCATATAAATGCTTTGCAAGATTCATTGACTGTTCATGAATACAATCACTAGAATCGAAAATTTTTGAGCAATAAAAATAGACTTCGTTTAATGAAAGGTCGCTATTATGGCAGAATGTATATAATTCCTCAGAATTAAAGGAATTTACAAAATATTTTAGAAGTGTATTTTTGAGGTGCTCTGGTATATCTAACTTTTTCTTTGAAAATTTAATCCCCTCGTCTGCAATCTTATTCCCTACTTTGTGCAAACAAATAGATTCTACTATTGTATCTAAATACAAAACTTTCATTTCTTTTGCTTCTTAAGATATTCAACAAAATTACTATACACTAAAGATTTTTGCTTATCCATTTCTGAAAGCAATTGCGATTCAAGTTTTTTCTTATCTCGCGGCGATAATTTATTATCGCAACTCAAAGAATGTATTGTAATTTCAAATTCTGCATTTTGTGACTTTTTATTGTAGTCCGGAAATCCCAGACAAATAGTTGCAGTCCCTTTTTCTCCTTTATAATCAAATGAAAAGACGGCATCTATATTCCATAAAATTAAGGAAGAGTGATATGTTTGCTCTTTCATAAAAAAAGTTTTATCTAAAGATTCTCCAGAAATCAGGATTTTTTTCATTCGATTCATCCATGATATACCTTCTGGAAGAATACTATTTTCTTCTGGCTTTATAGAAATATCTTTTATGTTATCACATGAAAAGATGTCGTTTTCTAGTTTATTTGTAAGACGATAGAAGAATACAAATCTATTTGCATTTGTAAATTCTGAAAAAAGAATTTTTTTAGGCACACTACTTTGCGGTATAGTACCCTTATTTTTATATCGATTGACTTGAACCCTCAAAATCTCTTCAGCTAAATCTCTAGTTTCTGGTGCTGTGTGGGTTATTCTGACATGTCCTTTTCCATTATCATTTATAAACTCAATACTGCCATAAAAAATATTCGTTTGTTCATACCACGATTTGTTCATATCATGTCTTTCTATTTCAAAAGTCGCAATAATATGATTAGGGTTATTATCTAGTTTGGCAAATATTACAGGACGACTTAATTTACACGTTGGCAAGCGTTTTTTTATAAAGTCATCTATTGGCACAGATAAAAATTCAGAATCAAATATCTGGGCATCATTACTCCATGTTATTTCCCTTGAAATTTTTTTCTCTTTGTCTTCTTTTTCTGAAAAAGAATATCGTACCTTATCAAATTCAGATGGAGATAATAAGAGATTCTGCATTACAGGAACCATAATATCTTTCTCTTGATTAAGTACGAAGATTCCACGCTCCCGTAATACTCTAGATAAGTCAGAAACTGTTATATAGCGTTGATTAATAAATCCTCTAAGATATTCTCCGAAGGGTATAATTTTATTTATGTCTTTATGTAGTGTATTCATAGTGCATCTATTGGGTTGAGAAAGTTTACGACTTTTACAGTTTTTGTATAGTTGGCATCTTGAAATCCTAATTTTGATGTTTTGACGACTTCTTCGTGTGATAAATCATTGTAATCAGGGAATCCAATAATAACTTGACCAGCTAGATTTGTTGAGAGGTCTTTTGCTAATCCCATTAGTCGAATAAAGGAATCTTTTTCAAATTTTTCTATTGTACCAAGAAATAGTATCGTTTCATTGGGGTTGTTTTTATTCTCTAATTTTAATGGGATTAAAGATGAATTTACATACTCAACAGGCAGGAAATCACCCGTATTTTTACAAATAGCCGGATTGATATTTAAGCCTGTTGAAGGGTAATAAAATGAATAGTTATATGTTTGCAATGATTTGATATATTTCATCAGTTCTAGAATGAATGCGATATGCCTATTATCAATAATATAGATAGGATTGTTGTACGCTATATCTAGCCTAGCGGAAGAAATTGTACTAATTAAATCATCATTACTATCTTTTGCTCCATTTAGCCAAAACAACACACCGATATCATTGACAGAACTGCAAGAGTACTGTTCAGTAATTTCTGATTTCTTTTCAGAACAGCCAAAGCAATGCATTGTATTGATTAAGTCTGTCATAAACCACTTAAATTTTTTCGTAGGACTATTGGGATATTTCTCCATTGAATACTTTGAAGAAATGATTACATTAGTCAATTGATTATCAATAAGTGGATTTATGTATGAATACATAAAATCAATACCGTGTGTTTTTACACTTTCTTCTTTGTCGTTTTTATGTTCTCCGTTTAACATCGAACAAGGCAGAGTGATGCCTTTTATCGGTTCGTGCCAACCAATAATGGAGAGGAACTTTTCCACGACATTCTCTCCATATTCACCTAATTTTTTTGACCATTCTCCCATAGTTATTTCCCTCCTTTAATTCGATTACAATTTCTACAAAGCATTTGGCAATTTTCTGCTACAGTCGTACCGCCTTCTTTCCAAGGAGTGATATGGTCTGCTTCCATTTCCTCCAGCTCAAAATGTTTGTGGCAATGTACGCAAATTCCTTTCTGTCGTTCGTATGCTTCCCGTTTCATCTTTTTATCAAACGTACGGAAACTCAGATCACGTAAATCACCGCTCAGGACATAACGGTAAATACCGGATTTTTTCATGATTTCATCATCTTCCATTAAATCATGAATTTGTTTCTCCAACGCAGCGGTATCATAGACACCGTCACCATATTTGTCGAACATTTCTCCCCAGTCCAAACCTTTCATTTCACGGCGGTACTTAACGAATGTAGAACGTATCCATGTGATGATTGATACGAAATAAGCCCAAAGTTTATTGGCATTTGGATCAAACTGATGCAAAGCCATATACTTGTCAATATTCTCTACACCGTCATGACGAGCAGCCCATTTTAAGATTGTGGATAAATATGCTTGCTCTATTGCATTTCCGTTCAGAAAATCTGCCCCCATTTTATATGCCGGACAACTATTCTTTGAGAAGTGTCTACGTGCGTCAGTCACAAAAGGTCCAGAATAAACTGCATTTAATAATTCTTGGTCAAGAAGTTTCTCTCCAGCAATATTAATTACACGGAACCAATCCAGTTTTTCTTTATCTGTACCTTCACAAAAATAGACCGTTAACTCATAATTGAGGAATTTTTCTTTTTCCTCAGCAGTAAGTGTTGAAAAATAAAGTGTACCTCGATCATGGTCAACTATATTGAAGTCATGGGTATAGAACCCGCAGATTGAAAGAGTACGTTGCTGTCCATCGATCATTTCAAAATTGCCATTATCATCCACACTCCAATACATGATATTTAGAGGAAACCCTTTAAGTATAGTGTCTATTACAGCCTGTTGTTGCTTTTCATCATAACGGAACTCACGCTGATAGGGTGGGCGTATATCCAACTTTCCATGATAGCCTTTAACACCTGTATCTGGATCATTGACATAACCGTCAATAAGATCTGCAATTTTTATTGATTTCAATTCTATCTGCATATCTTACTCCTTTCCTTTTTTGATGTTTTGTTTGTACTTTGTTTCTTGGTCAAGGATTTTTCCTCAGACTTTAATCGCCGTTCTACCTTTTTTACGTCCTCTCCCGGTGGCAACTGTTCCGGAACAATTCCACGTTGAAGCAGCATATTCCTTACAGCAGCATTGTTGTCTACATGCTCACGGGTTATTTGTTCTTGGCCATGCAAATCTTTCTGTTGTACATTCACTGAGGTCATTTCTGCAGCGAAATCTTTTGCTTTGATACTGATTGTTGGGAGAAAGTCTGCTAAAGGTCGATTGTCAGGAGCGCCTAATCTACGCTTTAATAATGCTGTGTCTAAATGAAATAATGCTTTGTCGCCTTTAGAACGGATAATGCCGAATCCTTTGTTATCCACGCCACGCTCATAAAGAATGCCTGACAGGCGGTTTTCCGTTTCAGCTAATTTGTTGCGTGCCACAACACGTTCGTGTTCCAAGATTCTTTTTTGCACAAGTTCTGCTCGGCGTGTCTGTACAGCAAAGTAGTTTTGTGCAAATGCTACTTGGGCTTTGCGGGAATCTCCATTTTGGGCAATAAGATAACAAGCATATCGAGTCAGCATGTAGTCATTTATCTCACGCTGAGCACCTTTGGCCAATTCTATCATTTTGCTGACGTCAGCAAAATGATATGCTGTTTCTTGGCCTGCATTTTCACATGCTATCTTTGCTTTCTCTATGATATTCTCGAAGTTACGCCATTGAGCATAACCCAATAAGGTAGAGAGTTCTCTTGCACTCCAGCATTCCACTCCTTCGTATTCATTAGCAATGGCTTCAAATTGCTGGAATAGTTCTATTATTTCTTCGGCTTTCATAGTTCTTATTTTTTTCTTTGAATAAGAATTCTACTATATGGAACAACAACTTCCTCTCCATTCATCATATACAAATCACCATCAACAGCACCTCGTTTTTGAATTTCTTTACGGTATTTTTTATGTTCAGGCTTATATGGTTTGACACCAGCAGCCAATCCTAGTCCTGCTATACCTACCCCAAGAATCTCAAATTGTTCTGGGTTATATTTATCCATAAATGTAATAGGAACCCCCATAACACCATTATAGTCACAAGGAATATCTTCTGTACGATTTATATTAATGGCATCAAAATTCTCAAATTTAGGATATTCCTTAGGAATATAGTGCTTATAAAGGATTAAGTTTTCGTGCCGTTTCTTTATTTCAAGATTTGTAAACCAAGTAACACCAGACACGCGAATCATTCCTTCACGATGATCTCCAGCAGTAGCAGTATCTTCGTAATGTGAAATGAAATGTCCTGCGCCACCCTTAAATCCGTAACCAAGCCATAACTTGTTTTGTTGGATTAGTGGAAATATCTCTTTATATTTAATTGCATTTTGATGTCCTATAATCAAAAACTTCTTGTCATATTCAATCAGTTGAGCAACATAATCTCTAAATAATGAGAATGGGGGATTAGTGACTACGATGTCTGCTTCTTTGAGTAATTCGATACACTCTTTGCTTCTAAAGTCGCCATTTCCCTTTAATGGAATCACACCTATCTCATCAGCATTCGGTATATGGTCTCCGTTTTTGTCTCCTTCATAAACCAAATAAACGGCTTGCTCACTCTTATTTTGACTGAACAAGTCCGCATCTTGATTTTTGTAACAAGTAGTAATCAACTTTCTTAATCCAAGGAACTCAAAGTTGTAGGCAAAATAAGTGAAGAAATTGCTAACGCGTGGGTCATCGCAATTACACAACACTGTTTTACCACGGAAATGTTCTCGGTAATGTTTCAGTTCATTGTTTATGTCTTCAAGTTGCGTGTAAAACTCGTCTTTCTTCGCTTCTTTAGCCTTGTTCAGATTTTTATTCGCCATATTGTTCTTCGTCATTACTATGATTAATCAGTTTGCGTACATCTATTTTTAGAACATCCGCAATCTTTAAAAGCATTTCCAATGAGGGCTGAGTTGTATTTGAACACCATCGTGAAACAGTCGCTTCATTCTTTCCAAGCTGTTTTGCCAGCCATTTCCCTGTCGTGTTTTGCTCGGCTAATACTATCTTTAATCTGTTTATTCTTGTTATTTCCATAAACTTTAGGAAACTATATTTAATGTATATAAGTTGATTCTATTTGCAAATATAGTGATAAAAACTGAAATGCATTAAAGATGCTGATTTTTTATTGGGTCAATGTAAAAAAAGTGGTGTTAAAACGGCGGAATAAGTCGAACTTTGCGCTATGAAGAATTGGCAATGTCGGCGGCGGCGCTCACTCGCATGCTGCGCTATCGCTACGCCACCGCTGAGTCAAAAAAAGAGAGCATCACTTTCGTGATACTCTCTTTTGCGTGGTGCCACCAGCAACCGAAAATCGGTTTGTATAGCACTATTTCTCAATAAGTTATATCTTCATTACGATGTTAGTCCCTTGAATAAGGTTTTCACAACTTTGCACCGTTCAACACAATTTTGTGTCTTAGGTTCGATTTCTGCGTGCAAAGGTAGATATTTATTTGGAATTATCAATATATCCAAGAAGTTTTTTTAGCATTTAGTATATTTTCAAATATTACATTATCTTTTCGGGAAACGAAAACAAGAATATTATCTATTGAATAACAGGTATTTACAAGAAGTATATAGAATAATGGGTAACGATATAGAAACGAGCGTATTTCTTTAATTTGCCTTATGTTTCCACTGTTTCAATACTCTGCTACAAAAATAGTTATATTCCTTTAAATGCCAATAATGTCTTTGTAAAACTACAACTTTATTGTAGTTTTGTATAAGCATGAGATTAGTAAAAATATCATCTCCTAACAATATCAAACATATGAAGAACTTCAATGCACAATACGGTAAGCATTCCCGATTGGAATTATTAAAACATTTCATCTTGGAGCATGGAACTTATATCGAACTCAAAAAGGGAGAACAGTTCTCTGTTCAGGGTAAAATGAACCGCCGGGGGGCTTATATTGAAAACGGCTTATTGAGATATATCCATGTGGATGAAAGAGGAAATATACATATAGTAGGATATACTTTTTCAAATGAATTTGCAGGGAGTTTATGTACATTCATAAATCCCGACCGACCGTCATTAGTCACTATTGAGGCTGTTTGCGATTCAAAGATTTACTATCTACCGTATTCAACGGCAGAGGAATTCTTTACGACAAATGCCGAAACCATGCAAATAAAGTGTACGCTTGTCGAACAATCATACTTGTTGATGTATCATAGATTATTGGATATGTACTGTAAAACTACGGAAGAACTTTATCTTGATTTATTGAACAGATGCCCCGACATTCAAGAGCACATTACGTTGAAAGAAGTGGCTTCTTTCTTACAAGTCACACCTGAAACAATCAGTCGCATCCGCCACAAACTGAACAAATGCATCCGTTGCAAACTGGAGAAATAGCCAATCTTTAACATCCATTATAGCGGGGTCTTGACAATTGTCAAGACCTTTTTTCTTTATTCTTCCGTATTTTGCCATTTCAAGAAATCAATGTTCAATTACTTAAAACAGCAATAAGATGAAGAAGAAAATTACTTTTCACATGATGTTTTCCGTATTTATTATCTGTACTCTCTCGTGTCTAACAAGTTGTAGTAACAACGATATTCCTATTCCTGTCTTTACCTCTGAGGCATTGGAACAAACCACTTGGTAAGCACAAAGAACTGTGTACAATACCAAAATTAAAGAAGATGTATTAGCGGATAAGGCTTAAATGAAGTGTGGATGCGACTAATCAGATAATTTCAAACGTTTGGAAGACAGCAATATTTTTGTTATTTTTTTTATTTCTCGCCCGTTCAGTCAATGCACAAGTACAAAACGGGTGGACTCCAAACGATTCTGTCCGATTGACCAAAATGCTGAAAGGAGAAATGCCTATCCATATTGATGATGCTTTTAAAAGGGAACTGGAACAGTCTATTATTGGTCATTCGCCAAAAGACGATAATAGGTACTGGGATGATTTTAGGTTAGATATTGATTTTAAAGAAGATTTTCCGAATGTAGTAAATATTGAGTGCGCCACAACGTTTCACTACAAATTAAATCATAACAATAATCTATTGAATGGAAATCTAAAATGCAAAAGCCTTATGAGAAATAGTCGGATAGATAAAAATCTCCCTCTTATAAAGATTCAACAAAAAACAAACATGACTATTCCTTTAAACAAGAAATTACATTTTAGTGTATATGGAAGCTATACACTGGACAAAAAACGTAGTGTGATACTTCCGGCAACTTCTATCCCTTATAAGGTAGGAGCAGGATTTTCATATGAGATAGGTAAACATGCCATTATTAAATCCCAAACGAACTACCAATATAACATAATACAAAAAAAATGGGAATGGTTCTTTGGTGCAGGAGTTTTTTTTACCTTTTAGTAGTCTTGTAATCAATAAACTGAATTCGTATGATGCGATTAAATAAAATAATAACATTGACATTTTTCTACCTATTTTTAGGTTGCTCTCAAACAGTCGCTTGGGGGCAAACGATTAACGGAAAAATAATAGATGACAAACAACTGCCTATAGACGGTGCGACTATTATTTTGCAAACAATGGATTCGACTTATATAGGCGCATCCATTTCCAATGCTGACGGCATATTCGTTTTTAAAAGCCAACAGGAAGAATACCGATTGATAATACAACACCTTTTGTATGAAACAAAACAGATGACAGGTAAGGGAAATGATGCCGGAATTATTCAACTTCAACCTAAAGACTATGCTTTGGATGAAGTTATCATAAAGGCGGAACGTCCTTTTGTAAAAGTGGAGAATGGACTTTTAGGATATAATCTTGCTGTTCTTACCCAAAATCAACTCGTAAACAATGCGTATGAAGCATTGACAAAAATACCGGGAGTGCAAGAAGACAGAGGAATACTAACTTTGGCTGGAGCAGGAAAACTGACTGTTATTCTAAATGGGAAACCTACCACAATGGATGCCGGACAGCTTGAAACAATTTTGCGCAATACTCCGGTGAATCGTGTAGAAAAAGCGGAAGTGATGTATAGCGCACCTCCTGAATATCATGTACGGGGAGCAGTCATTAATCTTGTTTTAAAGCATGCAAACGATTACTCTTTTCAGGGGGAGATAAGTGCTGACTATAAGAACCAGTACTTCAATGACGGGGGAATGAATGGAAACTTTCGTTTATCAACTCCCAAAATGGCTTTTGATGTAATGTACGGAGCAAATAACGTAAAAAAGATAGAATACATAGACCTTGATTCCAAACATACGCTAAAAGATGAACCACATCATATCATACAAAACGAACAGTTACGTAGTAAGTACTGGAAGCACGACCTTAGAGTAGCTTTTGAATATAACTTCAACAACAAAAACAATATCAATGTAGCATACACAGGCAGTTATACCCCCGACCAGCATAATAACAGCCGGACATCAGGCAACTACCAAACCAGCAATGTGGATAAATATGTTGACAATCAAATGCACAATATTACATTGCAATATCATTTGGGGTTCGGAATTGAAATAGGTGGTGATTATACACATTATACTTCCAATAATAATCAAAGGCTATACGCAAATTATCAAGATGGAAATCAGAGTTGTTTCTCTATGGTTGGCGGACAAAAGATAGATCGCTATTCTATCTATGCAGACCGGAAACAGTCTTTACCCAAAAGATGGAATCTGGGTTATGGAGTTTCCTACCGATTTGCTAAAGACATTGATTTCCAAACTTATGATAAAGTGACAGGTAACATTCAAACTCAAAACACATATTCCAATCTAAGAGAACAAACTACCAGCTTTTATGTATCATTGAGCAAAAACTATACAACAGGTACGTCTTTATCCGTTTCTGCTACGGGAGAATATTATACGATTGGCAATTATCATAAATGGGCAGTTTACCCACAAGCATCATTGATTTACTTTAAAACACCGAAACATATGTTTCAACTTTCATTATCTACGGACAAAACTTATCCAAGCTATTGGGATATGCAATCTTCCGTCAGTTATCTTAATGGATATACAGAATTATGGGGAACGCCGGGGTTGAAACCGATGACAAACTATAACCTGAATGGGAATTATATATGGAAGCAGAAATACATCTTTGGTTTGTTTTTCACGTACACCTCAGATTATTTCACTCAAGCCGCCTATCAATCGACTGACAGGCTGGCACTAATCTATAAAAATACAAATTGGAACTATATGCAGGTATGGGGCGCAAACATCATATTGCCTTTTAAGGCAGGAAACTGGCTGGATTCCCGATTGACCTTAGTCGGTATGCAAATGCACCAACGCTGTGATAATTTTTTCGACATTCCTTTCAATCGTAAGAAATGGGTATTTAGCGGCACACTGGATAATACGTTTAAGGTAAATAAGAATTTGTCTTTCGAACTGATGGGAAATGTACAGACGCCCGTCATACAAGGGACATTTGATATAGAATCTATTTTTAATCTCACTGCCGGATTACGGTGGAATTTCGCCAATGACAAATTGAGCTTATCCGCCCGTTGCAATGATATATTTGATACGGGAATGCCTGCAACACGAGTTCGTTTTAAGGAGCAAAACTTGAATATGAATAGCGGATTTTATTCACGAGCATTTACTCTACATTTCAGTTATCGCTTTGGTGGATATAAGAAAAAAGAGGTAAAAAAGATTGATACATCAAGATTTAGATACTAATTCAAAAATGATATGAGAACATTGTTACTAATTCTGAGTGTTTTATGTTTCGGTTCATGCAAAACGTCATTGATTACCTATCGAAATGGATATATATTTGACAAGCAAGGTGAAACGATTGGTAATTATACTAACGGATATATTTATAGTTCAAAGAGAATACTTAAAGGATATTATTCCAATGGCTATATTTATGATGATAATCACAATATTATAGGGAATTATGCAAATGGATATGTGAAAATGAAAAACAAAGACGATTAATAATATAATTTCAACACTACATGGAAAGTGTATTACAACAGAGATTTTTCCGTTTATTATCGGAATACTCGCAGCGTACAGTTTCTGTTTCCGAGTTGGCAGAAGCTATCGAGGAATTGGCTACGCATGTAGCCAATTTTAGTATCAACGAACAGGATTATAGCGTATCACTGCGTTATTTTTCCTTTGGTTTGCACCGTCTTAAATCGTATCGTGTACGGTTTGAGCAAGAAAAAAATGCCCTATCTGTATCTAATTGATGAAGCGATAGGACTTTTGAACACCGAAATACGCCTTATCGAGTGGCATATCAAGTACCCGGAACAGTTACAGCAACCCGTCAACAAACAAGCCCTTTCCCCTCTTTTCCTCGCTGACAAGACTACTCTTATCAACATCATGGAAATGGTCAGCGGTCTGTTCCTCTCCAAAGAAATCGTATATCAGAACGGCAAGCCCGCCTACCTGGTGGATTTGTCCAAAGCCTTTGAATGGCTGTTCAACATCAAGATAAGCGACTGCCACCAAAAGCATGAGGACGTGATAAAACGCAAGCCGGGTAAAATCACAGAGTTTCTTAATGGACTGGCAGAGCTTATCCGCAAGGAACATGAAAAGAAAGGGTACAGATAACCAACGGCTTATGATTTATTTATAGGGGATTCCATTAGTTCCCCCGTAATTTCTTTGCGCCT